>Ga0163154_10001185_pt1 | contig 40526 bp, 37 predicted proteins | sample OliLakLV19MP9P1_FD_148649 | JGI IMG/M metagenome (GOLD analysis project Ga0163154, IMG submission 148649) | Freshwater microbial mat bacterial communities from Lake Vanda, McMurdo Dry Valleys, Antarctica - Oligotrophic Lake LV.19.MP9.P1 | ecosystem: Environmental > Aquatic > Freshwater > Lake >... | reverse complement strand
AATCGCGCCGCGCGAGTCCCTCGGCGAGGCGCGATTTGCGGATCGCAAAAATGATCGCGCCAACGATGAGCGCCATCAATAGGCCGGCAATCCATGGCCGTGCTGAGAGCCAGCCGACCACGACGGTGACCAAACCCGCCAGCAGCCCGAACAAGCCGCCAGCCACCCGCAGCGACAAGCTGACCAAGCTGCCCACCACCGGAATCGTCGTCAAAAAACCACCCAGCCACAGGGCAGTGCCGGCGCCACCGATCACCGCTGCTATCAAGCCGACGATACGAAAAAAATGAGTGCGACTTGCATTATCGCCCTGTGCAATCTTGACCAGTTGTTTAGCCGATTGCGTGCCGGCGGCGGCGAGAAAAATCGGGTCGCCATTGCTGGCTCGCCAAGATTGAAGTTGCTCACCCTGTTGGGCAGCCAGCAGAGTCAGCTGGAAATCGTTCGCCAGCGCATAAAAACTGACGTGCAGATCGCCAAGGTCTGGTTCTTCTGCGTTCTGGTTGCCGCGGTAATACACACCCGCTTCCAAGGTATACCAGCGTTTGGCGGTCAGTTCAGTGCTCAACTCCGGCAGGTTTTCGATGATCACCGGCCATTTACCCAGACTGCCCGGTGCATCCGGGTAATCGGCATCGCGCAGCGCTTGTTCGGCGACTTCCTTGTTATCAAAACGATAAGGACCAAAACGCGCGTCGGCGGCAAAAAAACCGTCACTTTCTAGCGCGGGTTTTGGATTTTCATGCCCTTTGGGCTCGTGGAACTGGCTGGAATCTTGGTATTCCCAATGCCAATCCTGTTCGTAATAGTAAGTGGTCTTTTTCTGCGCGCCGCGACCTTTGCTGTCTTGGTATTCAATCCATTGGAACATCTCGACGTGCCGGTACAAGGCAATACCATCGGTGCGCACGCCGAATACCGCATCGCTGGCGCCGGCGTTACTGTGTACCTTGGCAGTTAAATGCACCGGTTTGCCATCCAGCGCCGCGTTAATCATGGTGCCCGCTGGCTGCACCTGTGCAGCCGCCTCAAGCAAACCATCGGCATGGCGCTTGCTGTAGGTTTCATTCCAGAACAGTAGTGCTAGCGCGCCAACCAGGATGGCAGCGGAGCTCAGCGTGCTTGCGCCGCTGCGTAGCTGCGCTAAACCGCTTTGCTCCTCGACGCTGTCGCTTTCGTCTGCTTCAAAATCTACGTCATCAAGCACGGCCAATTACCCTTCGTCGCATTGTGTTCACAAATGTTAGCGGGGATGGGTTCAAGCACGCAAACGGCGTAGTTCGCTGTCGCGCTCAGTTTGGATGCGTTGTTCGACCAGTTCGTCGGACATGCCGGTGCCGGCCAGCACGCGCGCGGCCAGCTGCAGGCTGGCTTCTACGGTTTCCGGCACCACTTCGCTGGCGCCGTGGTGCAGCAAACGACGGGCATGTATGGCGTCACGGGCGCGGGCATAGATCGGCAACTGCGGCGCAAACTCGCGCACCGCCCTGACGATGTGATCGGCGGCGCTGGCGCTGTCCATGGTCACCACCAGTGCGCGCGCTTGGTCCAGCCGTGCGCGGCGCAAGATGTCCAGTCGCGATGCGTCTGCGTAGTACACCGGCCGACCCAAACTGCGGGCGCGCGCCACCTCGTCGGCATCCAGATCAAGCGCTACGTAACCGATCTGTTCCTTGTCCAATACCCGCGCCAGCGCATGACCAACCCGGCCGAATCCGGCGATCACCACATGCCCTTCGACCTCGTTCAGATCAGCTGGATCAAATACAGCGCCGGCGCTGGCCCGCATTGCAAGGCGCTGCGCGAGGCCTCTGGCAAGGATCGCGAGCGGTGGTGTCAACAACATGCTGAGCCCAGCAACGATCAGCATGAATTGCGTAAGTTGCTCATCCAACAAGGCCATTTGGCCCGCCAGGCCCAAGACGACAAAAGCGAACTCGCCCGCTTGTCCAAGCAACAAACCGGTTTCCACCGATACCGCGAGCGATAAGCCAAAGGCGCGACACAACATTGTAATGATCAATGCCTTGAGCGCAATTAAGCCAATCACCGCGGCGAACACTGGCAACGCATTATTGACAATCACCCGCCCGTCGATGCCCATGCCAACCGAGAGAAAAAACACGCCGAGCAATAGACCCTTAAAGGGTTCGATGTTGACTTCGATTTCGTGCCGAAACTCGGTTTCGGCGAGTAACAAACCCGACAAAAACGCGCCCAGCGCCATCGATAAACCAGCCGCGCCGGTGAGCGCGGCGCCACCGAGCGCGACTAACAAAATCGCCGCCATGAACATTTCCGGACTGCGGGTGCGCGCTACCAAGCGCATCAGCGGGCGCAGCGCCAGCCGGCCAACCAAGTAAATGGCCGCCATCACCAAGGCCGCTTTGGCAAAAGCAAACAGCAGCAATAGCCCGACATGGCCGCCGCTTTTGGCACCCAGCACACCGACCAGGAACAAAATAGGCACCACCGCCAAATCCTGCATGAGCAGAATCGCAAAACTGCTGCGCCCCAATGGGGTGCCAAGCAAACGTCGCTCAGCTAACAACTGCATAACGATGGCGGTCGACGACAACGCAAATGAGGCGCCCAGCAAGATCGCCGCGATGACGCTATTGCCAAAAAGCAACGTCACTGCACCAATGGCCAGCGCGCTCAGCGCGACCTGTAAAGTGCCCAAGCCAAACACCAGTCGGCGCATCGCCCAAAGACGCTCAAACGAGAGTTCCAGGCCAATCACAAACAGCAGGAACACCACACCCAATTCAGCAATATGTAGCACGCCGTGCAAATCGGTGATGGTCAGCGCCGCCAGCATAGGAAACTCGCTGGCGTACAAACCCAAACCATAGGGACCGATCAATGCGCCCACCAGCAAATAGCCCAACACCGGACTGATACGCAGGCGATGCAATAACGGCACCACGATGCCGGCCGCAATCAGAAAAATCATCGTCTCGCGCAAATACGGCAAAGGTCTTCCTTAATTGGCCAAGCCACAACCGGGTAACGCGTCGCGTAAGGTCTGTGCCCAGGCCGCGGCATCGGCAGGATCGGGCTTGGCTAACGGCACGATGCGACGCTCGTGCTTAGACCAGCAAGCATAGTTATCCGGCCAGCGCGGCGCGGCGGGGTCGTATAAACGCGCTACTTCAGGACCGGTCAAATGCTGAAAATGGCGTTGTTCAAACTGCGTAATCATGCCGCCAGCAATGCGTAGATGGCGCTCACTGATATCACTCGGCAAACTAGGCAATAGCCGATCCAACAAACCGTGTTCTTGCAAGGGTGGCAAGGCCATCGCCCCTTGGCCATTGCGCAACATGACAACTTGACCGTCGGTTTCTGGCACCAGCAACAGCGTGTAACCCCCATTTTGATTAACGTAGTCCGGCAACGCCGCCACCAACGCTGCTAGGCTGTCTTGCGCGCGCCAAACCCGCGTCAGTTGTTCAATCAACAGCGCAGCGCCCGCCAATACACAGACGCCAAGTGCCAGCACGGCGCCTTGCTGCGCGCGCTTGAGCGATCCACTTGCCAACACGCCGATGCCCAGCGCAAACCAGGCGATCGGCCCATAACTCAGGCGCCCGCCTTCGCCGTGGGGCAACAGTGCGCCCAAGTTCAACACGGTGGCCAAGGCCATGCCAGCGCCGGCGCCGAACAAGGCCAGCGCGATGAATCGCTGTCGATGGCGACCGCTGACAATGAGCAAGCAAATGGCGATGGGCAAGATCAGCAAATACATGGCGCTCAGCACATTGGCCTGCGCAGTGAGCGCCGACCACCACGGCCCTAGCGACAGCAGGGCGGCGTACAAACGGCCCAGCCAGTCGATTGACACTGCTTCAGCACCGGGCGTCGCATACACCCAAAACGCGTGCCCAAACAAATGCGCGCGCCAAACGAAAAAACCCATCAGCAGCAAATAGCTGCCGATCAAAATCAGCCAGCGCGCCGCGCCCAAACGGCTGGGCCAAAAAAACGCAAGCAGCGTCAGTTGCAATGGAAATACCGCCGCTGATTCTTTGAAACCTAGGCCCAAAATCAGCAAGCACAGGGCAATGCCCACCCGGAGGGCGTTTTGGCGTCTCAAATTGCGATCGACCAGGGGCGCGCCGGCAACTGGCTGCCTTTTTGGCGGCCCAATCCATATAAAGAGCGCGCCTAGCGTTAACAGCGTAACCCAACCATCGGCGCGCGCCGATAGCCAATAGACGCCCTCCGCCAAGGTTGGCGCTAATCCAAACAACAAGGCCGCTAACGCGGCGGCCAGATGCCCGGCCAAACCATTGTGCGCCGCCAAACGCAACACCAATAGCGCGATGAGCGCGCTATTGGCTAAATGCACGACATAATTGCTGGCATACCAGCCCGCATAATGACTACCCGCAAGCGCATAATTGCCTGACAGACTTAGAATGGACAAAGGCCGATAGGCCGAGCCCTCTACCGAAATACCCTGAAAAAAGCGCGCCCAACTATCTGACCATAAGCGGCCATCTTGCGCCCAGACAAAATAATGATGCAAATTGGTGAGATCGTCACCAATCCAAAAACCGCCAAAACCCGGCGCGTAAACCAAAGCCACCAGAAGTAGCGGTAGGCCCAAGGCCCAAACAATCTGCGGATTAAATGCACTCTTTACGGTCATCGCGAAACCAATTCCACCAGCCGTGCTCGGTCACGTAATACATACTGCGAGATCACAAAAGAAATGGGCATATTGATCACAATGGCTACCGCGCCGGCAACACGCGGGCCCAAGCCGCCAAAGCGAATGCCCAAATAGATGACAAGGCTGCTCAGACCGTACAGCAAAAATTGCACCAGTGCATAAGCGAGCGCTTTGCGACGCGCCAGAGAAACGCTGAAAACTAAACGCGAGTGGGTGTAATAACCCAAAAAAATACCGATCAAAAAAACCATCGTCCAGGCTATTTGCGGGTGTAGCCAAATGACTAGCAGGCAATAAATCGTGTAGGTGATGATGGTATTGAAACCACCAACCAGCAGAAAGCGCAAGCCTCTGCCTAACATGAGCGCTGACCTAGCCGCAGCGCCTGGAATTGCGCGTAATCGCGAATATAGTCGTCAGCGTCATACACTTCAGAGGCCAGCACCATTAACACGGCGTCCGCGCTATAACGATATTGTGTACCCCAGATCATCGGCGGGATATACAAACCCACGTCCGGCCGATCCAATCGATATTCGGCGCGCTGCTGCCCATCATCCACCATTGCCGACAGCTGACCGTGTACGCAGACCAAAAACTGCGCGCAACGCCGATGCGCGTGCTCGCCGCGCACCTCCGCGCTGGGCACCGCGTACACCAAAAAACAGCGCTGCGGAACAAAGGGCAATTCGCGTTCCACCTGCGCCGCGGCCAGTGAGCCGCGCATATCGACCGCATGGGTTAAACGGCGCAGCTCAACGCCAACCACCAGGCCATGCATTTGATTGGGCAAAGTCGGCGCAGCAAGGCTAATCGCCGTGCTGTCCGTGTACCCGACAATGCGCGCCGGATTACCCACGACAATGGCGTTAGCCGGCACCGAACGTAGCACCACCGCGCCCGCACCCACCATCGCGCCGCTACCGATGCTAATGCCCGGTAACAAGGTGGCATTGGCACCGATCGACGCGCCACGCTGCACCAGGGTGGGCGGAAAGTGCGTTGGGATTTGCCGACTGCGAGGGAAACGATCGTTGCTAAAGGTGGCGTTCGGGCCGACAAACACATCGTCTTCCAGGCGAACACCGTCCCACAGCTGCACGCCGCATTTGATCGTTACCCGATCGCCGACAATGACATCATTTTCGATGAATACGCCATCGCAAATATTGCAATCCCGACCGATCCGCGCGCCCGGCAATACATGGGCAAACGCCCAAATACGCGTGCGCTCACCAATGAAAGTGCTTTCGCAGAGCGCTTGCGGGTGGATATAGGCCGTCATGGTGGCGTTTGCTCAGCGGCTGTTTTCATCGGCGTTTCCCGCAAACTGTTGCGTATGCATCACCACGGCCAAGGGCCTGGCTTTGGTATTTTCGTAAGCACGCCACACGTAAGAACCAATTATGCCTAAACCCAGCAGATTGATCCCAGCAAAAAATAAAATCGTCAAAACCGTCGCCGCATAACCGGGCACGTTAACGGCGCCACTCAAGCGGGCGATGAGCACAATGCAGGATAATACAACTGATAGCAGCACGCCTAAACCACCGAGTAATGTAAATACGCGTATGGGTAGATCAGAAAAGGCAAATACGCTATCTGACAGGTATTTGAGCTTGCGACTGAAAGTCCAAGCGCTGCGCCCAATTTCCCGTGCTTGCCGCACGTAAGGTAGCGCCACCCGCCTACAACCCAACCACAAGATCTGCCCAACCAATGAGGTGTGTGCTTCGCTAAAGCGCAACAAATGCGCGCGAAATGCCGCGTTGCAGGCAAATACATCAATACCACCGGGCGGCAATTCGCGCTGCACTAAACGTCGGTAACTCCACCAAAACAGGCCAGAAGCCCAGCGATCAATGAGCGCGTCCTGGCGTGCGGTGCGATGCCCAACCACCACGTCTGCATGATCTTGTCGCAGGCAATTGAAAAATGCTTCGATTAACTCGATTGGTTCTTGCAAATCGGCGGCCATGACCGCGCAAAAGGGCGTGCGCACCTCGTGCAAGCCAGAACGAATCGCCGCAAATGAGCCAAAATTGCGCGACAACAGTAACAGTTGCGAAGCAAAGCCCTGTTTAGGTAATTCGCTGGCCAATCGCGCGTAAGAATCGTCCGGACTGCCATCGACCACGCAAATCACCTCAATGCCTCCGCCTACCCGGGCGTGTAATTCCGACAGGCGTTCCAACAAGGGCGCGATGTTTTCGGCATTGCGATACACCGGAATCACCACGGTGCATTCAGACGAAGCTATTAACGGCGTTGATGACACGCGCGATCTCCTCGTCATTCAGCGCCGGATGGCAAGGCAAACTCAGCACCTGCGCTGTGGCCTGCTCAGTGTGGGGTAGGTGGACCGCGCTGCGCCAAGCGGGCTGCTGGTAATCGGCCAGCGGATAATGTACCGCGCTGTGTACACCACACTCAGCAAGGTGCGCGCGCAGCGCAGCACGGCGCGGGCACAGCAGCACATACAGATGCACGACATCGTCCCAACCCGCACGACCGCTTGGCAATCGAATCTCACAATGGCCAATACCCGCATCAAAACGCTGCGCGATGCTACGGCGGCGCTGGTTATCGGCATCTAATCCGGGCAATTTGACACTCAATAAGGCGGCCTGCAATTCGTCCAAGCGCGAATTACGACCGTGCGGCAAATCCACCTGATATTTGTGCGTCCAGCCGTATTGGCGCAAAGCGCGCAGGCGTTTGGCGAGTGCGGCGTCGCGGGTGATTAATGCCCCACCATCGCCCAGCGCGCCGAGGTTTTTGGTCGGATAAAAGCTAAAACAACCGATTTGCGCAAAACTGCCGGCACGCTGGCCAGCGCGCTGCGCGCCATGCGCTTGTGCACAATCTTCGATCACCGCAATACCGCGCGCCGCGCAATCGGCAACGATGCGTTCAATCGCGGCCAAACGGCCGTACAAATGGGTGACGATGACCGCCGCCGGCGCGCTTTTCAGCGCACATGCCAGCGCATCGGCATCCATCAACAAGCTATCTGGATCAATCTCCACATACACCGGCAGCGCGCCACATGCGCGTATCGCCGTTGTTGCATAGGCACCGGCGTTGGCAACGGTCAGCACGCGCGCCCCCACGCCGACGTCAAGCGCGCGCAGCGCCAGTTCCAGCGCATCACTGCCGTTGCCGACACCCACGGCATGCTCAACCCCGCACCAGTGCGCAAATTGCGACTCAAAATCGCTAACTGACTTGCCCAGCACAAAATGGCCCGCGCTGAGCACCGAATCGAAGGCAGCGCGCATCGCCAACAGATAGGGTTGTTGGACTCGCACCGCATCAAAAAGAGCGATTGGCTGCAAGTTTGCATATCCAAGGGCGACAGCGCCCGAAATCTACACCAAGGCGACGCCAGTGCCGCGTGTACCGCAGTTATCGCTATTCTGACCCCCTCCCAAGTCTACGGAAGAGCGGCATGTGGCAATCAGCTGAAAGCTCCTTGCAAGGATTGCCGGCGTTTCTGGCCTATTTTGGCTTGGCGATTGGGCTGAGTTTGCTCTATTTGTTGATCTACACGCGCCTGACGCCGCAGCGCGAGTTCACGCTGATTCGTCTGAATAACAACGCGGCGGCGACTGCCTTGGGTGGCTCTATGCTGGGTTTTGCGTTGCCGCTGCATTCGGCCATCACCAACGCCATCGGCTTGCTCGATTGTGCGTTGTGGGGTTTAGTGGCGCTCACCATCCAGGTGCTCACGTTTTTGATGCTGAGGCTGGTGCTGAGCGGTCTACCCGATCGCATCGCCCGCGGCGAACAAGCCGCCGGCAACTTTGTCGCCAGCAGTTCGATCACTGTCGGCCTGCTGAATTCGGCGGCGATGACCTATTACTGAGCTATAGGCGCGACTTTGACCGCGCCCAGTGCTTCGCCTCGCTTGCTCGCAATCGACAGCTATTCCTTCGTCACGCCCAGCAGCCGATCCACGCGCGCGAATACTTCGGGGCGCGAAAAGGGTTTTTTCATGAAGTCGTCGGCGCCGATTTTCTGCGCCCAAAAGTGCTCGGTCGCTTGTTCGTTGCCGCTCATCATGATGATCGGTATCTCGGCGGTCAGCGGTTCACGGCGCAGTGCGCGCAGCGCGGCAAATCCATTCATGCCCGGCAAAACAATATCCAGGAAGATCAGTCGCGGTAAGTTTTCCTTGGCCATCTGAATGCCACTTTCGGCGTCGAAAGCCTCCAGCGGCTCGTAGCCATTTTGCTCCAGCATGCGCCGCAGCATGGTGACCACGGTGGTCGAGTCGTCAATGATCAGAACCTGCGTGCCGCGCTTGACGCGCGGGCGATTCTGAAAACGGCGATCTTCGTTACGTTTGCTACCGCCAAACAAGCCGCGAAAAAAATCTAACAGGCCCATGGTTTCCCTTCCTTTCCGCCGTAATCGGTTCAACGCCTCGCCGAATCTGCTTGCTGATTCGCTATAGCCCTGTTCCGCGTCTTTTTTAAACCAACCGCTAACTCTAGTGAAGCATCCGCCAAACAGGGGCCGCTGCGCTAGCGAATGCTGACGAATATTCGCGCGAAGCTTTGAAAAGCGCAGCGCGCTGCGCTGGCCGGGCCTATCCTTGTGGTCTTTCTTGCCAACTTTGGAGCCGACGATGGATTTTCAGCGCATGACCGACCTTGAATTGGCTGGCAAACGGGTGCTGATCCGTGAAGACCTGAATGTGCCGATCAAAAACGGCAAGATCAGCAGCGAGCAGCGCCTGCAAGCCAGCTTGCCCACCATTCGCGCCGCACTGGCTGCGGGTGCGCGGGTGCTGGTGATGTCGCATCTAGGCCGACCAAAGGAAGGTGTTTTTGACGCTGCCGCATCGTTGGCGCCGGTGGCTGATTGGCTAAGCGCGCATCTGGGGCAACCGGTGCCGTTGATTCGCGACTGGTTGGATGGGGTCGAGGTTGCACCGGGCGCGCTGGCTTTGTGCGAAAACGTGCGTTTCAATGTGGGTGAAGAGAGTGACGATGAAAGCCTGGCGCAGCGCATGGCCGCTTTATGCGATGTGTTTGTGATGGATGCCTTTGGTACCGCGCATCGCGCACAAGCCTCCACCCATGGCGTCGCGCGCTTCGCGCCGGTCGCCTGCGCCGGGCCTTTGTTGGCTGCAGAATTGGATGCGCTCGCCAAAGCGCTGCTGCAACCCAAACGGCCGCTCTTGGCGATCGTCGCCGGCTCCAAAGTGTCGACCAAACTGGAACTGCTCGGCAGTTTGGTCGACAAAGTCGATCAGTTGATCGTCGGCGGTGGTATTGCCAACACCTTCATCGCCGCCGCCGGATATGGTGTCGGCAAATCGCTGCATGAGGCCGATCTGCTGGACGCCGCACGCGCGATCGTCGCCAAAGCCAGCGCGCGCGGCGCCAGTATTCCGCTGCCACTCGATGTGGTTACCGCGCTTGCGATGTCCGCCGATGCAAAAGCGACGGTGGAGGGCATAGACGGGGTTAGCGCCGACGAGATGATTCTCGACATCGGCCCGCAAACCGCGGCGTATTACGCCGAGCTGATCGCCAATGCCGGGACTGTCGTTTGGAACGGTCCGGTGGGCGTATTCGAAATGGATCAGTTTGCTGCCGGCACTCGCGCAATCGCGCAGGCCATCGCCCAATCGGCAGCGTTTTCCATAGCCGGTGGTGGCGATACGCTAGCAGCGATCGAAAAATACGGCGTGCAAGACCAGATCGGCTATATCTCAACCGGCGGCGGCGCATTCTTGGAGTTTCTGGAAGGGAAAACCCTGCCGGCAGTGGCGATGCTGCAGCGGCGCGCGAAGGGGTGAGACGGGCGTTCGCGCGCCGTCGAACGCCGCGGGGGAGGTCAGGAAGCTAGCAGCCTGGCAGGCTGCGCGTGAGATGCGTTGTGAGCTTAAGCGGATGGCTGTAAGGCGCGGCGCGCAGGCAATGGCTCTTCCATTGACTAGCGTCGCAGCGCAGAGCCGTCCAGACGCGCAGCCCGCCGGACGGCCTTTTGGCATAGCGCAGACTCGAAAGTGGAGCGGAAGCCTTCAAAATCAATCCGAGACTGAGTAGAAAACGATCGCCAAAAGGACTTCCGGCGCACTGGCGAGGAAAGTCCGACAGGCTGCTAGGTTTTGCTGGTGGCGATCTGACCTTCCCGCAGCCCCGTTATCACTCCGCGCAGCAGCTCGTTCAAGCTCGCCGTCTGAATGCTAGCTGCGCTGCGGATGGTCTCACTGGCGTTGCTGGCGGACTGGATTTCCTGTTCGAACCAAGCGCGGATCGCTGGGTCTAGCTCCTTACGTTGTGCTTCGCTGGCCTCTGCTTTGGCGATGCGCAGCTGCGCGATCATCGCGCGTTCTGCTGCGCTGACCCATGCCGTGTTTACCAGTTGCTCGAACTCGGTGGGCGGTTGGCTGCCGGTTTCGCGAATAAAGCGGCAGGCTAACAATGGCCGCAGCACGTAAAACACCTTTTTCAGCCGTACTGGATCGCCGGCTAGATGCGCGTCAAACACGCCTTTGGCCATGCCTAAATAATGGTGGTAAGCGGCGGGCGCGCGAAACGCAAAAGGCAGCAATGTGCGCAGTTGTGCGACCAAATCGCCCACTTCGGCATAGATGATTGGTGAGCCTAACCACTCGTTCAGCGCGCTATTGCAGCGCAAGAACAAGCGCAGGGTTTTGCGCAAATCCCAGCCCGACAAGTCCAGATCGCCGGGCAACATCGCTTCGATTACATCGCGCGGTTCGTCGATGCTGACGTACCAGTCGCGCTGGTGGACGTAGATGAAGCGCACATCAAAATCGCTGTCAGGTGACGCAAAGCCCCAGGCGCGCGAGCCCGATTCGGCGGCGTACAGCACGCGCACATCGTGACGCGCTTCGATTTCAGCAATAGCCTTGGCGATGGCAAGTTCTACAGACATCGTTGCTCCCAGCTTTGAGTCAGTTCACGCAGTAAATGGTCGACCGCAGCAGCGTCGCAGTCCTCCGGCAGATCGGCACGGTCGCGCAACGCCGCGCAGCGCGCTTTGATCTGCGCGGCCATCTCCATTACCTGCGTATAGCTGAACCGACCGGCGCGCACATCCAGCAGCGTGCTGCGCGCCGAATTAGTAAAGCGCACGATCGGCCAACCATGTAGAAGGATCGACTCGCCGGACAGCAGCAAGCGGATCGTGTGCATCAAATTCTTGGCGTCGTAATCGAGTTCACCCGCCTCTTGCTGACGCCAGCGCGCCTCGTTGCGCTGTGCGCGCCAAGTCCAATAGTTGCGATGCTCGTCTATAGCTTGCCGCCAAGCACGCTCGTTGAACAGCAGCAAACCGACAAAACGCGGCGATTCCTGGTCTAGCGCGATGGATTCCAGTGCGATGCTATTGCCGCGAAAAACGCCACGTGCAGTTTTGCCAAAGTCGTAGAGACGATAGATGTCCTGCGCGTGCTCCAGACGCGCCGCGTGGCACTGCGTAAGCTCAATTTCGCTACATTCCAGTGCCACCGGTCGGCAAGGCGCGCCTTGCAGGCCGGCCAGCGCCGCGCGGGTGAGTACTTGGCAAAAGTCCTCTTTGCGCGGTGCGCTCTGCGGTTTGGGTTGATTGATCCATTTGTTTTGGCCGCGCGCCTTTTTAATTTGGCTGAAGGCGTAACCAATATGGGTATCGGCACATTGGCGGGTGATGAACATGGCACGCACTTCGCGCAAACGGCGCATTTCCGGCGAGTCGAACCGCACACAATCCTCCGGCATATACAACAGTTCCAGGATGTTTGGGTTCGCCACGGCCAATAACTCCAGCGTGCGTCGCAGGCTGTAATAAACCGTGTTGTGGCGCTCATCGGCAATGAGCGCAGTTGGTGCGAGCAGCGCGATGAATTCGCTGGGTGCCTGCGCATACACACCACGAATATCGGTATCGCTATCGGCATTTGCAGTGCCATAAGCGCGGCTGCCCGATACGCATTCAAACAGAATGCGATGCCGCGAGTGCTCTGTAAGCGTGTGCAAATCCACCACTAAAACTCAAAGCCGCTGTTGAAATAAACATCGGCGTCTGGCGTGCTGATCGCTGCGCCGCTGTCTTCATAACACCAGCCGTTGATCGTGGCCGGAAAGCCGAGCGCCGCCGAGGTGCTGAGTTGCAGCCAGCCGTAATGAATGGCCTGGGCGCTTTCATTGCGAAAACGCAGCCCCAGATAACCCGTCACGCCGGCTTGCCAAGCGGCGGTATTGCCAGTGAACGCAGCACGCGTGAATAAGGAATTTGGCCCAATGTGCTGGCCCGCTGCGAGTACCGCGTAGGTGTCGGCAAGCAGCGCGACACCGGCGCCGCCGCTGCTTTCTGGTCCCCAATAAAAGCGCAACTGACCCGACGGATTGGTGCTCGCGGCAGCGTAAATATCAATATCAAAGCCCGGCGCGCCGCCTTCATTGGGCGCCGAAACGCCGCTAACCAAATTCACGTACAAACCTTCGGTGCTGTTCGGCACACTCAGATTGAGGTTGGAAAAACACCGCTCAGCGGCCGTCGCTGGGTTATTTGCAAGGAACGCGGCAAGCACCACGCTGAGCAAGCACAATCGGCTATTCAGGTTCATCGGCGATCTACTCAATGGAGTGTCTTGGTGCGGATGCGGGCGGGAGGCAAAGAGAGGATTAACGACTTTTCTGCATCAATTAAGGTTCTGATAATCAACCAATTACATTGTTTTTGGTGGGGGCGCGCGGGGCGCGCGATCGGTGCTGATGAGAACACAGAAAGCACTGAGCGCAAGCCAGCTCGCTCCCAGAGCTGCTGCTCTCAGCAAACACGATGTACTGGTTGGCCGTCGCAACGGCGTCTGCGGCGTTGCGACCCTTGCCCATGGAAGCACCATTGGCTGCGCGCCGCGCCTTGCATCCGTCCGTTGCGCCACACAACGCAGCTCACGCGCAAAGTCCGACAGGCTGCTAGCCGAATTTACCTTGATGGCGGCGCAGCGTGCCCCTGACTTTATCGAGTGCCTTGCGCAAGCGCGCCCGAAGTGGATGTTTTTTGCTGCCGGCAAAATGCGCGCTGTGCGCCGCGCATAAGTGCTTAGCGTCGCCCCAGGTGTCGATCAGCTGTTCTGCCCAGTGACGAAAATCCTGCGCGGCGCCGGCGCGTTGTTGCAGCGCACTGCTCAGGGTGGGGTGGAAGCTCAAGGCATCGGGAAAACCCAGCCAGGGCAGGGGCATTGGCAGGCGGATATACATCAGCGTGTCGTCGACATGTATGGTTTGGCTGGCAGCATGCAGCGCTAACACGGAGGAAAAGTGCACGTTCTCGTTGGCAGAAATAAAATCCACCCCGGCAGGCACGGAAAACTGTAAGTCATCTGCAAATTTGGCATGCAATTTAGGCTGTTCGGTGCGCAGCTCTTGCCAAGGCAAAGCGGGAAACTTGCTCAGGTGACGTGCGGTGCCAAATAGCTTGGCTTTCGGGAAGCGTTCGTGCATGTTTTGCACATGCACCGTGTGAAACGGGTGCAAGTTTAGGATCGCTTCGATCTTCTTGTCACCCCCGGTGATGGCTTCGATTTCCTCTAGCTGACTATCGCTCAAGGTATACGAATCAAGAAACAGAAACTTGCCGTTAGCGAGCCGAATCAATGAGATATGCGTGCCGATATCAACCAGCCCAGCAATCTTGAACGACCCACGTACATTCCAAAAATCGTCCGCAATGCGGATTATTCCAACAGCAGCCATCGGTTAACTCCCTAAGCCGGACGAGCCGGAACCAAACGCAAAAGTCTTCGCATAATTTGTCAAGACTAAACTGGTTAGTGACTAATGTGCGTCGTCCGTGGAGAGCGTAGCGCAGCAAGCCCAAGCATTTGACTTAATCAACATTTCTGCATTGACCTAGCGCTTCACTCCGCTCTTGGGATCAACCCTCAGCTTTACATCTCGCCGCGATTAAAGTCGCCGATGCCGGCGACTAGCGCGGCCAGCGCATCGCGTTCGATGGGGCTCAGGTACGGATTCCAGGTGTCCATCAGCAAGATAATGCGGCGTTGCGGGCTGCGGTTCCAAGCATGGTGCTCGTAGGTGTCGTCGAACACCACCAACTCACCCTCGCGCCAGGCGTGCATCTGGCCACCGACTTCAAGCGCACAATCGCTCGGGATGACTAAGGGTAAGTGGGCTACCACGCGCAAATTGCTCACCCCGGTGTGCGGCAAGATGTGCGTGCCGGGCGCCAGCACCGAAAAACAAATCTCGGGTGCGTGCTCGCGAATCCGCACCAAAGGCAAGGCTTCCAACAGCGCCGCGCTGCGCGGACAGCGCTGGTGGTTTTCCGCATAGCGATTGCCATCTCGATAGAAGAAAAACGCATCCCACGCGGGCGTGCGCTCGCCACCCAAAAAGCGCGCCAGTTGTTCGGCCGAATCGACCTGCAAGAACGGCGTTAAGGCATCGTCGACCGCTAAGGCTTCCTCGCGCAGTGCGCTAAAACCGGCCTGCAATTGATCCGCGAAAGCAAACTGCGCACGCTCGAAATAGCGTGGCGCTGGCAGATCGGGAAAATACAAAAAACGTGGCCGTTGTAGGGCATCGGCGGGCAATAGCGACAGCGTTTTCAGATGCCCTTCCAAACAGCGTTTGACGCGCTGCAGCGGCGCCGCTCCGTGACTGTCCACCAAGGGTTGCAGCACACCTTCCAGCGTGCGGCGGCGCTCGCGATCAACGAGGTCCATAGCGCGCAGCACGGCCGTTTGCAGATGCGGCGGGGTGGATGTTTCGTGCAACCACAAACCGCGCGCTTGTGCGCTGAGCAGCGCTCGGTAATAGGTTTGTGCAGCGGCAAGCAGGCGGCCCTGACGTTCCAGTACCTGGCCAAGGTGCAGTTGATTGAGCGGATCTTGCGGTTGCAAGCGCAGCGCTCGCTGCAACTGCGCCGCGGCGCCGTCCAGCGCGCCCACCGCCATCAGCGCGACACCCAAGCTCCGCGCAACGGCGGCGTTGTCCGGGGCCACGCTAGCGGCTAACTGCAAGTGTTCGATGGCTAGCGCCGGTTGGCCGGCGAGCATCGCGCAGCGTGCGCGCCCAACACGCGCCGCAACCGACATCGGCTGTTCGATCAGCAGCGCATCAAACAAACGCGCGGCGGCCGCAGGCTGGCCGCCTAAAGTCTGCTGCGCGGCGTGCAATCGGTTTTCAAACTCGAATGTGGTTTTTGTCATGTGCTAGCGCAGACTCGAAAATAAAGCGGAAGCCTTCAAAATCAATCCAAGAATGAGTAGACAACGATCGCCAAAAGGACTTCCGGCGCACTCGCCGGCACAGCCCGACAGGCTGCTATCCCCGCCCAAATCACCGGCTATTCTGCACACTCTACCCCCAGACGTGACAATGGAGGTCCCATGGCAGCGCCTAAGCAACACCCTATCGATTTGGGCGCGGCGCTGGCGGCCTTGCAAAACGCGCAGCCGGCGCTCGCCGAACACTGGGCGCGGCTGGCCGTCCAGCAAAATCCATACGATGCCAACGCATTGGCCGTGCTGGCGATCAGCTTGAGCCAGCAACAGCGCGCTAGCGATGCGCTGCCGCTCTATCAAAAGCTGGTCGAACTACAGCCCAATATCGCCGAACATTGGAGCAATCTGGGTAATTGCCTGTGTGAATTGGGCCGCGAACGCGAGGCGCTGGTGCCTTTGCAAAGCGCGCTGCAGCGCGGCGGCGATGGCACCGAGCTGCACTACGCGCTGGCCCGCGCGCTGATCGCGCACGGCGAGCCGCGGCGCGCCTTGCCGCACAGTCAGATCGCCTGGCAGCGCTGTCCGCAGGATCCGGAGTTTGCACTGCTGCGGGCGCGCGTGCTGGTGATGCTGGACGACTATGACGCCGCAAGCTCTGCCATTGATGCCTTGCGCAGCAAGCAGCTGCCAGCAGCGATCTCGGTAGACGCTGGCAACTTACTGTTACAGCTTGGTTTTTTTGAGGACGCCGCAGCGTGTTTTGAGCAGGTGCCGCGCGAGGCGCCGGAAGCCACGGATGCCTTGCTCGGTTGGGCGGCGGTGCATGAGCGTTGCAACCGGCTGCCGCAAGCGCTGGCGATCGCGGCCACCTTGGATCAGCAACGTGCCTTCCTCAATCCGCGACAACTGGAGTTACTGCTGGAGCTGGAAGCGCAACTGGCCACGCGGCGCGGCGATCAACACCTAGCGCGTCAGCGCTTGGAAGGATTGCTGCAAGGGTCAATCAGCGATGCCAGCACACGCGGCGATTTGTGGCTGAAGCTCGGACGCTGCTGCGATGCGCTGGGTGATATTGATGCGGCCATGCGCGCCTTTGCCGCAGGCCACGCAGAGCGTCACGCGCAGGTGATCGCCACGCATAGCGCGCTACCGCAGGCCGACGGTTTGTTGGCGGTGCTAGATTTGCCGGTACCCACGCTGCAGCCGCGGCGCTTTGCCAGCGCCAAGACTGATCCGGCTGACCCGTTGTTTCTGGTCGGTTTTCCACGTTCCGGCACCACTTTGTTGGAACAACTACTAGACGCCCACCCCGCATTAGCGTCGTTTGACGAGCAACCCTTTCTGCAGCGCCTGGTTACCCGTATGGGCGAACGTGCGCCGGGTTACCCGGAAGGCTTAGGCGATTTGCGCGAGGCCGATTGGGTGGCGCTGCGCCAGCACTATTTTCGCGATGTAGCGCGCGTGCTGCCGCAGTTAGGCCAGCGCCGCGCGGTGGATAAAAATCCGCTCAATCTGGTGCGTCTGCCGCTGGTCGCCACGCTCTTCCCGCAAGCGCAAGTGCTGCTCGCTTTGCGCCATCCCTGCGATGTGGTGCTCAGCTGCTATATGCAGAATTTTCGATCGCCAGCGTTTTCGATCACCTTCGAGACGCTGCTGAGCACCGCGCAGATGTACGCCCGCGTGATGAGTCATTACCAGACCTATGCCGATCACTTGCAGCTGCCGGTGTTTATCGTACGCTACGAGGATTTGGTCGCCGATGTCAGCACGACGGGCCAAGCGCTGTTTGGTTTTCTGGATTTGCCCTGGCACGCGGAATTGCTGTCGTTCACCGAACACGCGCGCCGCAAGGGCGCCATCAGCACGCCCAGTTACGCACAAGTGGTGCAACCGGTGAACCAACGCGCCGTCGGCCGTTGGCAGCGCTATCGCCAGTGGTTTGCAGGCGCGCCGCTCGCCACGCTGCAACCGTGGATTGAGCGCTTTGGCTACGCGATTTGAGCTAGACGAGCGCTCTCACACTGGGGTTTTGCGCTTCGCCCTGGGGTGCGCGCGGTCGTAGACCTCGGCAAGGTGCTGAAAGTTGAGGTGGGTGTAAACCTGCGTGGTGCCAATATCGGCATGGCCGAGTAATTCCTGCACGGCGCGCAAATCACCGCTCGATTCCAGCAAATGGCTGGCAAAAGAATGGCGCAGCAAATGTGGGTGCACGCGTTGCCAAATGCCTTGGCGTTGCGCCCAATATTTGACCCGCGCTTGGATGGCGCGCGGACTCAAGGCGCCGCCGCGACCGTTGCCGAACACCGCTTGGTCCAAGGCTTGACCGTGCACAGCAGCCAGATCGCTGAGCGCTTCGATGGCCAGTGAACCGATCGGAACAATGCGCGTTTTAGAACCTTTGCCGAGCACCCGCACGCTGGCATCGGCCAGATCCAGATCGCCCCAGCGCAGCGCAGCCACTTCCGACAAGCGCAAACCACTGGAATAAAAGAGCTCCAGTAGAGCCCGATCACGGGTCGATAAGCGCTCATCAGCGGGGATTTCCACCAACCGAGTCACCGCATCGGCGTCCAGCACGGATGGCAAGCGTTTGCCCACTTTCGGTGGTTTCACGCCCTGCGCCGGATTCAGCAAGTCGGGCAAGCGTGCCTGCCGCAACCAGCGGTAGAAACTGCGGGTCGCCGCCAGCATCAACGCCAAACTGCGCGGCGCCAATCCGCGCCGATGCGCGCCAGCGATCACCGCGCGTATCTGATCGCGGCGCACCATCTGCCAGTCGCCCACTTGCGCACGCGTCAACGCCCAAGCCACTTCGGTCAACTGATCGCGATAGGTGCCGGTGGTGCGCGGCGACAAGCGCCGCTCAACGGTCAGGTACGACAAAAAGTCGTCGATCGGCTGCAACCAGACGGCCGCGAGTGTGGGCGATTCAGTTGCGGTGTTCATGGCGAGCGCTCTTTTTTTGCCGGTGAGAGCGAGCTTGCTCGCGATTCCTTGCTTTTTGTGTTTCATCTGCGCCGCGCGCAAGCGCGCTCTTACCAGAGCCCGACAATGCACGCGGATGAATCTCACGGTATCGATTGAGCCGTGGTGGGTTCCAGCTGCGCTTCATCGGTCGAACGCTTTTGGCCGCCGAAGCGCGCAAGCGTCCGCGCACGGCACGGACCCATTGATGCTTCGCGCCACTGTCAAGCTTCCCTAACGCGCCGCCGCCGCTAGCAACGCGGTTTCGATCAATTCGGCAATCTGGCGCAGGAAAACCGTGCCCATGCCTGGATGGAAACGATTCGGGTCGGCACTGCCGATTCCTAAAAATCCAGCGCTGCCAAACGGCAGTAACACCGCCGAAGACACCTCGCCGGCTAGTTCGCCAAACAGGAACTGCAGCAGTTCCGGTTTTAGGCGACCGCAGACGGGCTCCTGGCGTTTACGCAACTCGCTAAATGCGGCGAGTTCGGGCCGCGCTGCGTCCACTTCGATCAGCCAAGCCTCAGCCAGGCGTAAGCGCGGCATGCCAGTCAGACAAATGCGCACCAGATCGGTGTGAAAATCTTCCCGCAGGCTGGCCGCCACGGCGAGCACCGTATCGGTGAAACTGCTGGCGCGTAGCATGCGCAGCGCCAATTGGTGCACCCGACCGACCAGCGCTTGATTCTCTTCGGCCACGGTCACCAAATCCTTGAGCCGCTGGCTCATTGATCGGTTTTTCTCGCGCAGCACTTCCAACTGATAATGGGTGATCGAGGTCGCTACGCCCGCTTCGCGCGGCATGATCAGGCTGAGGGCCAGATCCGGATACTCGGCCAGGAAGTTGCTATGGCGGCGCAAATAGCCGGCAATATGGTCAGGGTTCAAATCCAGATAATCACTCACAGGTAGAACTCTCCATCAAAGACAAATTCGGCCGGGCCGGCCAGATAGACCGTGCAGCCCTCACCTTGCCAGCGCACACGCAGCCGTCCACCCGGCAAATCGACCACCACGTTTTGGTCAACGGCGCCCAACAACTGCATCGCCACCACCGCCGCGCTAGCGCCACTGCCGCAGGCCAGGGTTTCTCCGACGCCGCGTTCCCACACGCGCAAACGCACATGCGCACGATCGACGATCTCAACAAAACCGACATTGGCACGATCGGGAAACTGCGGATGAGTTTCGATCATCGGGCCTAAGCTTGCCACTGGCGCATCACTGACGCGCTCGACCATGCACACCGCGTGCGGATTGCCCATCGACAATGCGCTGATCTGCACCCGCTGGCCGGCCACATCCAACGCATAGCGAGTTGACCTAGACGCCGCCAAAAACGGCACCTCAGACGGTTGCAGTCGCGGCACACCAAGCGCCAATTCGACTTGATCCTCGGCCAAAAAGCGCACCACAATCACCCCGCCAGGGCTGTCCAACATTGCGCCATCGGCCAGATTGTGCCGATCGCGCAAATAGCGCGCCACACAGCGCGCGCCGTTGCCACATTGGCCGGCGCTGCTGCCATCGGCGTTGAGAATTTGATAGGCAAAAGCGCTGCCGACGTTTACGGCGCGCTCAATCAGCATGATTTGATCGCAGCCAACCCCAAAGTGGCGATCCGCCAAACGCCGCGCCAGCGCGGTGTCTGGCCAAGCTGCGCCTAATAATCGATCCAAAATGACAAAGTCGTTACCGGCGCCATGCATCTTGGTGAAGCGTAAACCGGTCACGAAGCCGGCTGCTCCGCTTTAGGCGCATCGTCGCTAGGTAAAACCAAGGGCCCCTTGCTGCCGCACGCGGCCAACGCGGCAAGCAGAGCGCAAGCAATGACAAAACGAGCAAAAGACGTGCGCATGGCGTGGCCCAGTAGGCAAGCAAGCTATGAGTATAGGGTTGGTTGGTGGTGGGTGGTTGCGGGTGCCAATCAAACTGATGTGGAGTGTCAGAGGTACCGGATCGGCGTTGGGGACTCGGGTAACGAGCGAAGGCGCCGAGCCGGGAGCGGGGCGAATCAGATCGCCCAAGGCTGGCAACTGCGGATTTGCCTGGCGCTTTTGCTGTGCGCCCCAACCGGGCAAACCAAGGTAGCCCAGGGCAACGCCCTGGGGACGGAATGCGCAAAAGACGACGAGCCCTGAAGGGGCGAACTATGTTCAACCCCATCAATAGTTTCTGTTGAATTTGATCGCGTGCAGTTCGAGCAATTGCCACTATTCCTTGGCCGATTGGATCGCCCTTCCAGGGCTCCGACGCGCACAGCAAAACAACCCAGGGCTTAGTTCGCCCTTTCAGGGTTTAAACCCTCCGGCTTCTCGTCGTTTCCGGCAACCACCAACAACCCACCCACAACAACAGCGCAGAATCGCCCATCTCATTCAACCTAAGCCGGACGAGCTGGAACCAAACACACAAAAGTCTTCGCATGATTTGTCAAGACTGAACTGGTTAGTCACCCTCATTGCGCCTTGCCCTGCACACCCATAACCGCACACACTACCCCGTCCAACTGAGGGTTCTAGCAGCCTGTCGGACTTTCCTCGCGAGTGCGCCGGAAGTCCTTTTGGCGATCATTACCCATTTTCGAGTTGATTTTGAAGGTTTGGGCTCTACTTTCGAGTCTGCGCTATGCCAAAAGGCGGACCGGCGGGCTGCGCGTCGCAACGGCGTCTGCGCTGCGACCCTTGCCAATGGAAGAGGCATTGGCTGCGCGCCGCGCCTTGCAGCCGCTTAAGCCACACAACGCATCTCACGCGCAAAGTCCGACAGGCTGCTAGGTTCAAAACGGAAAAAGCATGGCCGATCTACTAGAAACGATTGAAGTCGAAACGGGCGCCGCGCCGCGCTACTGCGTCATTTGGCTGCATGGGCTGGGTGCCGATGGCCATGACTTTGAGCCCATCGTGCCGGAGTTGGTGCGGCGCAACTGGCCGGCGCTGCGTTTTGTGTTCCCGAATGCGCCGGTGCGGCCGATCACCGTGAATGGCGGTATGCGGATGCGCGGCTGGTACGACATCGGCGGCGTGGACATCGCCCACAAGCAAGATGCCCCTGGCGTGCGCAGCTCCATCGCGGCCATCGAGCAATTGATCGCGCGTGAAAATGTGCGCGGCATTCCGGCGCAGCGCATCATTCTGGCGGGATTTTCGCAGGGCGGTGCGATCGCATTGGCGGCGGGTCTGCGTCGCCAACAGCCGCTACTTGGTTTGGTGGCCTTGTCGACCTATTTGCCACTGCATCACACCTTCCCTGCCGAGGCCGCGCCGGAGAGTTTCGCGGTGCCAATTTTCATGGGTCATGGGCGGCATGATCCGGTGGTACCCGAATCCTTGGGTTTGATGAGCCGCGACTGGATTCGCGCGCTGGGCTGCCCAGTCGAATGGAAAAGTTACCCGATGCCACACTCCGTGTGCGCCGAGGAAATCCGCGATTTGGCCGTGTGGTTTGAGGCACGCTTGAGCGGGTGAAAACGCACAGGCGCTTGATCTACACCGCCACGCCGCGCACCATCACGCGTTTGCCGTAGATGTGTTGTTCGTAGCCGTCCTCAGGCGGTGCCACCAACGCGACGTCTTTGAAGCCGATTTTGCGCATGATCCACAGCAGGCCCTCGGTATCGGGGGCCAGACAAATGCCTAAAGTGGAGGCTTCGGCGCCGTGGGTTTCTTCGGTTTCGTCGATGATGCCAAAGCTGCCTTTCAGCGGTCGCACAAAACGATAATTGCCCCAGTCGACAAAACCACGCATGCCCGGCACCACCTGCGTTTCCACCAGACATAGACCGCCCGGTTTAGTGAGGGCGCGCGCCCGGCGCAAGGCGCCGATCGGGTTTTCCAAGTGGTAGATCAGGCCAAAACACAACACCAGCGGATGCGTGCCGAAGCGCTCTGGCGTGGTGTCATGCACATCACAATGTTCGATGTTGATACGTTCGGCCAAACCCATCGCCGCGATCACCGCGCGCGCGTCGGCGACATGTTCATCGCGTGGCTCAATGCCGGTCACCCGTTGCACGCCTTGTTCGATCAACTTCCACGAGAACCAGCCTTGGTGACAGGCTAGATCCACCGCGCTGGCGATGTCGGTGCTACCGAAATGCTCACGCATCGCATGCGCCATCATCGCCAAACGCGTGGTGTGCACCGCTTCCAGCGCACCGTCGTGGTAACTACGCGTGACCGCGCCACTTGGCAGCAAAAAACGATAAAACCATGTTTTGGCGAGCAGTTCAGTTTCAGTCATTGGGGGGTCGGAAGTTAGCGAGCAAGGTGGCATGTGAACGCGCAGAGCGGCATTGGTTCCCGCGGTGCGCTCCGGCCCGCACTCTGATCAGCTAATCTTTCGCGTCTTGCTGCGGAGGGCTTTCGATGCGTTGGCTACTGGTTTTCTGTTGGTTTTGTAGCGCCGGACAGGCGGCGCAGCCGATTGCGCTGGCAATTCACGGTGGCGCTGGCACGATTGACCGCAGCGTATTGGGTGAGGCGCAGGAAGCGGCCATTCGGGCCGATTTGGAAGCCGCGTTAGATGCCGGATATACGCTGTTGAATGAGGGAGGTGCGGCACTGGATGCGGTCACCGCGGTGGTCACGCTGCTGGAAGATTCGCCGCACTTCAATGCCGGTAAGGGTGCAGTGTTTAACGCCGACGGCAAAAACGAGTTAGATGCGGCGATTATGGATGGCGTCGGCCAGCGCGCAGGTGCGGTGGCGGCGCTTACGCAGATCAAAAACCCGATTTTACTGGCGCGCGCGGTGATGGAGCGCTCGGTGCATGTGATGATGATCGGCGCAGGTGCGCAAGCCTTTGCGCGTGAGGTGGGCATTGCCTTTGTCGAGCCCAGTTACTTCCGCACCGAGGGCCGCTGGCAGCAATATCTGAAAGCCAAAGCGGCGGCGCTCAGTCCACGCGCGGCGCTGCCGGTGTCTAACTACTTTGGCACGGTCGGCGCGGTTGCGCTGGATCGCCAGGGTCACTTGGCGGCAGCGACGTCTACCGGTGGCATGACGCTGAAAAAATACGGCCGTGTGGGTGACGCTCCGATCATCGGCGCCGGCACCTGGGCCGACGATCAATGTGCGGTATCGGCCACCGGCTGGGGCGAATTTTTCATCCGCTTGAACGTCGCCCACGACATCTGCGCGCGGGTGCGCTACGGCGGCGTGACTTTAAGCAAAGCGGCTGACACGGTGGTGTTAGAGCGCGTCCCGGCACTCGGTGGCGACGGCGGCGTGATTGCCTTGGACTCCAAGGGTCGCGTGCACATGCCGTTCAATACCAGCGGCATGTACCGCGCGGCTATCGATGGCCGTGGCAAGCGCGTCGTGGCGATCTACCGCGAGCCCGCACCCAAGGCTCCCAACAAGTGATCCACATCGGTGATGTGATGCGCGGCCGTCAGGCTGATGCGCAGGCGTGCGCTGCCGATCGGCACGGTCGGCGGGCGCACCGCGGGGCAATAACAGCCGGCGGCTTCCAGGCGCTGGGCCAGATTGAGCGCGGCGGCGCTGTCGCCGATCAGTAATGGCTGTATCGGTGTGGCCGATGGCAGCAAGGACCAGCCCTGGTGCAAGGCGCCGGCTCGAAAATGGCCGATCAGCTGCTGCAGATGCGCCCGCGGTTCGTCAGCGGCGCGCGCCAGTTCGACTGCCACGCATAGCACCTGCGCCAAGGCCGGCGGCAACGCCGTTGTGTAAATGTAGGTTCGCGCGCCATTGATCAGCGTATCGATCAACAACTCGCTGCCGGCAATGAATGCGCCAAATCCACCAAGTGCTTTGCCGAGCGTGCCCATCAATACCGGCACCTCAGCGGCTTGCAGACCGAGCGCCGCACAAGCGCCGCGACCCTGCGGCCCGAGCACGCCCAAGCCATGCGCCTCATCCACCATCAGCCAAGCATTTTCTCTTTGCGCGAGCGCGGCCAATGGCGCCAGCGGCGCGATATCGCCATCCATACTGAATACGCCATCGCTGACCAGCAGTGCGCGGCGCTGCGGCGCGCACCTTAACAAGCGCGCCGCGTCTTGCACATCAAGGTGTTCATAACGCTGCAAATCAGCGCCAGCCAAGCGCGCGCCGTCCAATAAACAGGCGTGATTTAAGCGATCTTGCAGGCACAGATCGTGACGCCCGAGCAGCGCAAACAAGCTGCCGATTGCCGCCATATAACCGGTCGAAAACAACAGCGCGCGCGGGTAACCCAGCCAGTTAGCCAGCGCGGCTTCCAGTGCCGCGTGTTCTTCTCGATGGCCGCCGAGCAAATGCGATGCGCGTGCGCCCACCGTCGCCGCGCCGCGTAAGGCTTCGAGCAACTGCGGATGCTGCGCTAGGCCCAAATAATCGTTGCTGCCAAAATCGATCAACTCACGCCTATCGATCACAATGCGCCCAGCGCGCAAGGCCTGCGCGGTGCGCAAACGGCGCTGCAAACTGCCCGTCAAACGCTGCGCCTGCTGCTGCAACAGGCGATCAGCGAAGGCGGGGCGGTTCATGCTTACGGAATGATGGGTGAGAGCGCGCGGTCTTGCCTTGCTTCGCTGTTCACAAGCGCATCATCAGGTGCGGCCATCTGCGCGCCCAAACCAAACAATCCCAAACGCTCCAGCAAACGCTGATCGGCTTGCGCTTGCGGGTTGCCGCGGGTGAGCAGTTTTTCGCCATAAAAAATCGAATTGGCGCCAGCCATAAAACACAATGCTTGCAGTTCGTCGTTCATCCCTTCGCGGCCGGCCGATAGCCGCACGACCGACGCTGGCATCGCGATACGGGCGACCGCAATGGTGCGCACAAATTCGAAAGGATCAAGCGCTGCAGCGTTGGCCAGCGGCGTGCCCGGCACGCGCACCAGCAGATTGATCGGCACCGATTCCGGGTGTTTGGGCAAATTGGCCAAAGCCTGCAGCAGGCCAATGCGATCCTCGCGCACTTCGTCCATGCCGACAATGCCGCCACAACAAACCTTCATGCCGGCATCGCGCACCGCGCCCAGCGTTTCCAGGCGGTCTTCAAAGCGCCGCGTGCTGATGATGGTGCCGTAATACTCCGGGCTGGTATCCAGATTGTGGTTGTAATAATCGAGTCCCGCGGCCTTCAAACGCTGCGCCTGCTCGCCGCGCAACATGCCGGCGGTGACGCAGGTTTCCAGACCTAACTCGCGCACCGCTTGTACCATCTCGATGACCGCATCTAGATCTTTGTCGCGCGGGCTGCGCCACGCCGCGCCCATACAAAAGCGTGTCGCACCGGCGGCTTTGGCCTGCGCGGCGTGCTCGCGCACCACGTCCAAGGGCAGCAGGCGTTCCACTTCTAAGCCGGTTTTGAAATGCGCGCTCTGTGGACAGTACGCGCAGTCTTCCGGGCAAGCGCCGGTTTTAATCGACAGCAGCGTCGAAATCTGCACCTCTCGCGGATCAAAATGTGCACGGTGCAGACCCGCCGCGCGAAAAATCAAATCAAGTAAGGGCAGCTCAAACAAGGCCGCCAACTGTGCGCGCGTCCAATCGTGGCGGATGGTGTCCATGGGTCTTTGTCAAAGCGATAGAGGGGCGTGATTCGACGGCAAGCGCGGCGGCGAGTCAACTACTGGCGCGCTAGACTTGCGGATGAGCTTACGCAGCGCCCTCGCCTCCATCCATCGTTTGGCCGATTCCTTGCTGGCCCCGGCCTGCGTGCTGTGTGGGGTGGAGGCGGCCGGCGCGCGCCTGTGTGAGCACTGTGTTGCGCTGCTGGCGCGTCAGCAAACGGCCTGTGCGCGCTGCGCCGAAGCTTTACCGATGGCCACGCCGCTGTGTGGCAAATGCCTGCAACGACTGCCAGCGTTTGACGCCAGCTGGGCCGCGTTTATTTATCGAGCGCCATTCGATCATCTGCTGCAGCGCTTCAAGTTCAACGCTGCGCTGGCCGCCGGGCGTGCATTGACACCCAGCGTTGCTGTCGCACTGCGCGAGCATCTGGCTAAGCGCGTGGAAGCGCCACCGCTTGCCTTGTTGCCCATCCCGCTGCACCGCTCGCGCTTGCGCTCGCGTGGCTACAACCAAGCGCTGGAGCTAGCGCGTGATTTGGGCGATCAGCTCGCGCTGCCGGTGTTGAGCGATGCGCTGATCCGTGTGCGAGCCACCGCGCCGATGCCCGGCTTAGACTTAGCCGCGCGGCGCGCCAATGTGCGCGGCTGCATGGCGATCACAGCCCAGCCGCTGCCGGTGCGCATCGCGTTGATCGACGATGTGATGACCAGCGGCTCCACGCTGAACGAAGCCGCCAAGGTGTTGAAACATGCCGGCGTCGCGTGGGTGGAGTGCTGGGCGCTGGCACGCAAACCTTGACGGTGGGCGTTCACTGTATGGGGCCAACTGCAAGTCAGCGATCCGGATCGCCTCTGGAGCGCCGAGTACTTTGCTTTGCCCCGATGCGGCGCGCAACAGCGCCAACGGCGCGTTATGAAGGCTCAGCGCAAAGCGGGCGCTCTTGACTTGCCACCTCCACAGCTCGCTATTACACTGCTGCTTCGGACGTCTATACGTCTATTGAGAAGCGCTTATGACCCTGATTCAATTGCGACATCTGATCGCCATCGTGGATGCTGGGCTGAATTTGACGGTCGCCGCTGAGCGTGTGCATGCGACGCAACCAGGCTTGTCCAAACAACTGCGTGCACTGGAAGACGAACTCGGTTTTCCGGTGTTTTTGCGCAACGGTAAACGTTTGACCGGTTTGACCGAACTAGGCGCCGAAGTGGCGGCGCGCGCACGGCTGATCATTGATCAGGCACGCAGTATTCGCGCCTTTGCGGCCAATACGCGCGCCGAAACGCAGGGCGAATTGCGGCTGGTCTGCACCCATACGCTGGCGCGATTCGTCTTGCCGGAAGCCTTGGGCGAATTGCGCCGCCGCTACCCGCGCGTGCGCTTGGCGATCGAAACCACCGATCCGGCGCGCATCGTCGAAGCACTGGGCAGTGGCGATGTGGATGTCGCTTTGTCCAGCAGTGCCGGCCTACCGCCAGAGAGCGGCTTGGCGGTGCCGCTGTTTCGCTGGCGACGCGTTGCCTTGGTGCCACAAGGCCATGCACTGGCGAGCCGCAGCGTGCTGCGCCTGGCCGATATTGCCAGCTATCCGCTGTTGGTCTACCCGTCCACCGTACGGCCGGGTTCGTCGCTGGCCGAGGCCTTCGCCGATCAAGGCCTTACGCCAGATTACGCGGTGACCGCCAGTGACGCCGAGCTGATCCGTACCTATGTGGAAAACGGCATTGGCATTGGCATCGTCGCCGATTTAGCCACACGTGGTTTGCCACCCAGCGTGCGCGCCATTCCGTTGGAGTTGGCGGTGGCGCCGTGCACCACGTTTGCATTGTTGCCGGCCAATCGGGTGCCGCGCGATTACACGCTGGAATTGCTGCACGGCCTGGCGCCGCAGTTGGAATTGCCGTCGCTACGCCGCATATTGGCTGGTCTGGAGCCGGCCAAATTTGCCGATCCCGGCTGGTTTATCAACAGCGAAGACAATGCAGCCAAGCGCGCGACGGGATAGGTCAGATCGGCGCCACCAGGCACCACTCATTGCTACCAAACAATCCGATTGCGTCCGCCTTGTTTGGCGGCTTTGAGCTTGGAATCGGCGTTTTCTAAGGTGGCCGCCGCGGTTTTTAGCTCCGGGTTCCACAGCACCGCACCGAGGCTGACGCTGGCGCTGCGGCTTTGGCCTTTGATGAAAAACTCGACGTTGGCGATCGCCGAACGCACCGAGTTAAGCAGCTTTTCACCTTCTTCTTGATCGGTTTCCGGCAACAAAGCAGCAAACTCTTCGCCCCCGTATCGACAGACCAGATCTTCTTCGCGTAAACCTGCTTTGAGCGCTTTGGCGACCTGCTTGAGCACGTCATCGCCGGCGGCATTGCCCCATTCGCGATTAATTTTGGCCATTTCGTCGACATCGACCAAAGCCAGCACAAAGACGCGATTGCGGCGTGTGCTGCGCGCGATTTCTTGATCTAAGGATTGCTCAAAAACGCGCCGTTGCGACAGGCCAGTGAGTTGATCGTGGGTGACCAAGTCAAAGAATTCACTTTGCGCAGCGTGATCGACATCGCGCTCCTGGGTGAACTGCACGACGATGCCACCGACCGTAATGAAATCGCCGTCTTTCAATCGGGCTTCCACGACTGGGCGATCATTCAGATAGGTTTTGTTGGTCGAGTTGAGGTCGCGCAACCAGAAACCGGAGTTATCGCGCCACACACGGCAATGCAGTCGCGAGATCGCCCGATTGAGCAGTCGAAAATCACAATCCGCGGAACGCCCAAGGGTCACTGGGACGTCAGCCAGTTTGAGCCGCCGACCCTGGCTTTCACCCTGGGTCACGGTAAGGTACGCGCTGCTTTTGGTCGCAATCGCCTCTGCCAATTTGGCAAGGCTGCCGCGCTGTGTGGTCAGCGTATCGAATTCGCGTTCCGCCATGGGCTGATTGCATTGTGGGGCCATCTAGGGTGAACGGAATTGTAGTCCCTCAGGGGACATCCACCGCAAGCGCAATATGGAGCTTGGGCTAAGGCGCAGCCGTGCCCAACTCATTAGGAAGGATGTTGGGCACGCTGCGCGTAGCCCAACCTACGCCGACAGGCTTATCAGGCGCTGCGCCGAGCTCGCTCCGGCAGCAGCGCGCGCGGCGCGGCCTGCAATTGTTCGACGACTGCTTTGATATCGGCCAACACGGCGGCGGCGGTGATCCGCACGCCAGCACCGGCGCCGGCAATGACGATTGGCGCATCACCTTGAAACTCACTGCGCAAGACCACGCGATTCTCGGTGCCACGCGCGCCGGCCAGCGGGTGATCATTCGGCAACAGCGCCATGCCGATGTAGGCGCCTTGCGGACGACTAAAGTGGGCGCGGTAAACCCAGCGTGAGTTAGCGGCACGCGCGCTCTGCATCAAATTCAGCCAATCGCGTTCGTGCAGTTCTATCGCTTCCTGCCAGGGCAGATCGCTGCGCAAGCGCAACAGCGGTTGCAACGCGATCTCACTGCATTCGATATCAAAACCCGCTTCGCGCAACAAAATAGTGAGCTTGCGCCGCACATCCAGGCCGGACAAATCGCTGCGCGGATCCGGTTCAGCCAGACCAGCATCCACGGCTTCGCTGAGCGCAGTGCGCAAGGTGGCGCCCTCTTGCGTGCGCGTCAGCAGATAGCCGAGCGTGCCCGACAGACTCGCTTCAACGCCCACCAGCCGATCTCCCGCCGCGCGCAAGCGTCGGATGGTCGACAGAATCGGCAAGCCGGCGCCCACCGTGGCAGACCAGGCGGCCGGCGTATGCGCGCTGGCGACTCGAATGCGCGTGTAGTCGCGCGCCGCGCCGGCAAAGGCGATCTTGTTGGGCGTCACCAGCGCCACCCCAGCCTCTAACAAACGCGCGCTGTGCGCCGCAATCGCCGCGCTGGCGGTGCAATCCACCAACAGCGCCGGGCGCTCAATGGCGAGCAGTTGTTCAATCAACGCTTCGGCATTGCCTGCGCCGTGCGCCTGCAGCCGAGCGGCGGCCAGTCCCAAGGGCAGACCATCGGCTGACCAAAGCGCGGCGCGCGAGTTGGCAATGCCGAGCAACTGCACGGGCATATCGAGTTGCGGTTGCGCCAACAGCTGCAACAATTCTTGGCCGACGCGACCGGTCGCGCCGATCAACGCCAGGGCAACGCCGCCGCGCGAATTTGGCGTGCGAGTCGCTAAGCGCGTCACGCTGGCATCAATGAGCGCTTCATCTCGAAACGCCACCAATAGCGGATCGATGCGCGCCGCATCGACCAGAAAACCGTCGTGACCGTAAAGTGTTTCGATCTCCAGCAGACGACCGCGCGGCAATGCCTTCGCCAAGCGCGCTTGTTCGGCTGGGTAGTACAACTGATCGCTATCCAGCGCGATCACCAACGCCGGCTGGGTGATCTGCGCCAGCGCGGTTTCCGGTGCGCCGCCATCCGCAGCATCGTAGCGATTCATCGCCTCGGTCAAGCGCACATAACTCTGCGCATCAAAGCGTTTGACCAGTTTGTCGCCCTGATAATCCAAATAGGACAACACTTGCGGGTGACCATCCTCGCGCAGCGCCCGACCGAAACGACGGTCCAGTTCGGCGGCCGAACGATAGGTCAAATGGCCCAGTTGACGGGCCAGCGCGAGCCCCTCGACCGGACCATCGTGTTCGGGATAATCACCGCCGCGGTAGTTCGGATCGCGGCGGATGAACTCGCATTGCAGGCGCGCTTGCGCTAAGGCCTGCGGCGGCTGCCGCCAACTACCCGCAATGATGCAGATGCGTTGCACGCGCGGATCGCGGCGCGCCCATTCAAGCACCTGGAAACCGCCCATCGAGGCACCGATCACCAGTTCAATCGAGCGGATGCCCAAATGATCCGCCAGCTTGCGCTGATGCTCGACCAGATCGCCGATCGTCAGTTCCGGGAAGCTGGCGGCGTAGCGTGCACCGCTGTCCGGATTGATCGAGGTTGGACCGGCGCTGCCGTAACAGCTGCCCAGCACATTGGCGCAGACGATGAAATGGCGCGTCGGATCAAGCGTGCGCCCCGGCCCAAACGCACCCGGCCACCACGATTCCACGTCACTGGATGCGGTCAGCGCATGGCAAACCCACACCACGTTATCCGCCGTGGCATTCAAGCTGCCCCAGGTTTGGTAGGCCGCCGTTGCACCGTTCAGCATGGCGCCGTTCGCCAAGCGCAAAGCTTGCGTCGGGGTGTAGCGCTGCACGCTGGCTGGGATGTGATCGGTGTGGGACATGGCGGCTCAGCTATAGAAAGGGGCAAAAGTAAGTGCGTGGGCTGCGCCCAGCGTGGATCAGGCTTCCAGCGCGGTGGCGAAGTCGGCGATGATGTCTTCGATGTGTTCGATGCCCACCGATACGCGCACCAAACCGGCGCTGACACCGGCGCTTTGTTGTTCGGCATCGGAAAGCTGCTGGTGCGTGGTAGATGCCGGATGGATGACCAGCGTTTTGGCGTCGCCGACATTGGCCAGATGGCTGGCTAACTTGAGCCGGTTGATGAAAGCTTCGGCGGCCGCTTTGCCACCCAGCACTTCAAAGGTGAATACCGATCCAAAGCCGTGGCGCAGATACTTCTTGGCGCGCAAATGACTGGGATGGTCGGTAAAACCCAAGTAATTCACGTTGCTAATTTGCGGATGCGCGCGCAGCCAGTGGGCTAGCGCATTGGCGTTTTGAAGATGTCGCTCCATCCGCAAGCTCAAGGTTTCCAGGCCTTGCAGCAGCAGAAAGCTGTTGAATGGCGACTGCGAAGGTCCAAAGTCGCGCAAGCCCTCAACACGCGCGCGAATCGCAAAAGCGATATTGCCAAAGGGACCGTCTTTGCCAAACACCTCCCAAAATTTCAGGCCGTGATAGGCCGGCGACGGCTCCGTGAACAGCGGAAACTTGCCGTTGCCCCAATCAAATTTGCCAGAATCGACAATCACGCCACCGATGCTGGTGCCGTGCCCGCCAATCCATTTGGTGGCCGACGCGACCACAATATCGGCGCCGAAATCGATCGGTCGCGCCAGATAGCCGCCCGCCCCGAAAGTGTTATCGACGATCAGCGGGATGCCGTGTTCATGCGCAATCTCGGCAATCCTCTCGAAATCCGGCACATTATTGCCAGGATTACCGATGGTCTCGACATACAGTGCTTTGGTGTTGGCACCGATCAGCTGGCGAAATGCTTCCGGATCGTCGCCATCGACGAACTTCACTTGGATGCCCAAACGCGGCAAGCTGACCTTGAACTGGTTGTAAGTACCGCCGTACAAGGAACTGGTCGACACGATGTTGTCGCCGGCCTGCGCGATCGTGGCGATGGTGAGGAATTGCGCGGCCTGACCCGAACTGGTCGCCAGCGCCGCAACACCGCCTTCCAGCGCAGCAATACGCTGCTCAAAGACGTCGGTGGTCGGATTCATGATGCGCGTGTAGATGTTGCCAAATTGCTGCAACGCAAACAGCTTGGCGCCATGCTCGGTCGAGTCGAAGGTGTAACTGGTGGTTTGGTAGATCGGCACCGCGCGCGCATTGGTGCCCGGCGCTGGTGTTTGCCCGGCATGCAATTGCAAGGTCTCGAAACGATAGTTGTTGGCGCTGCTCATGGCTCTCTCACGGATGTCTGGAAGTATAGATGTTTAGACGTCTAGACGTCTGTTGGAAGGAAGCCTAAGCGGGCTGGCGGTCACAAGTCAAGTGGCCGGTGAACGGAGTTGTTTGATGGTGTTGGTGCCGAAGCGTCCAAGGCGCGGGACTGCCGACTGGAGGTCCCAGATCAACCGTAGTGCAAGTTTGGGGTCGCGCTCCGCCGCCTTAGCTCTGCGCTTTTGATAGAGCGGAGCTTGGTCCGCTGCGGTGGCCATGCTTGTGGCTTTGGTAGAGTCCCGGCCACGGTCGTTGCGCTCAATCGCGCATCAAAATGAGTGGGACTTTCAATACGCAGCGTGACGGGGCGGCGGCGCTTTTGGTGGGTTTGGACTTGTCCAAACCCACCAAAGCTGCGCGCCATTGTCGATCAATGACTTAAGCGATATTTGCGGTGGGCGGAGGGCGGAGCAAGCTCCGCTCTGCCATGTCCAACCTACCAGCGAGTTTGAAACTCGCTCCTACATGCGGCGCCGGATCAGATCAAAAACCCATGCTCGGCTGATAGATGATCAGTCTGCGTTTCTGGTGCTGGTTGGCAACCATATTGGCCAATCAACAAATCGTCAGTGACATCGGCTTTCAGAATAAACTGCCGCACGCGCTCGGCCAGATAGGCATGTTCGGCCGGTAAAAACACGTCGGAAATATGGACGACCAGATTTAAGCGCACGGTGCTGCCGACCAAATCGAAAGTAAATGGCGCATGTTCGGCGGACAGTAGAAACTGAAATAACTCACTCAAACCTTTGCTGCCGGTTTGCGCCATCGGCGATGAGAAATTCAAATGCTCCGAACAACAACACCAAATTTTGATCGGTGCGCTGCCAATATGAAATGACCAGTTTTGGCTGCCGTGGCGCGCCAACACCGGATCAATATTGGCTTTCGATAACGCACCTTCCACAAAGCCCACCAATGGATGGGCTTCTGGTGTTTCAAAATATTCACCAAAATCGTGATTGGCTTCTAAATCTGAGCCGCAACTTGGGCAATAACGCACGGCGCGTTCGATGAGTTCTTCACAGGCCGGGCATTGCACACCAAAGGGCACCGTCTGCGCGCGAAACTCATCGATAAACTTGCGCACATCGGCAATGGGAATACCAAAACCGACTGAATCGGCAGTGTTTAATTTACAGGTAGTGACCGCGATGATGCGCCGCTGATCGTCCAGAATCGGACCGCCAGAATTACCCGGATTAATCGCTGCATCGGTTTGCAGAAAATACTGTTCGTCTAATAACTGTCGCGCGTGAGAAATCACGCCCTCGGTCAGCGATAGCGGCAAACCCACCGGAAATCCGAGGATATGCACCGCCTGCTTGGGCTTCAGTTGTTCGCCATCGCTCAACACCAGCACTTCGCCGTCCACCGCCCGCGACAACTCGACGATGGCCAGATCGCGATGCGGATGAATGCGTCGTACACGACCGATGATGCGGCTCTTATCGCGCATCTCGACGGCCACTTCTGGGTACGGCTGTACCACGTGGCAGTTGGTCAACAAGTGCGTGGCATCGATCAAAAAGCCCGATCCTGTGCCACCACCGGTGTAGACCTGATAGACGCCGAGGCGCTCAATATCGTCTAGCGGATGGGCTTGCGCCGCAAATTCCGTTTCAGCTGTCATAGCGTGGCTCACTGTCGTTGTACCTATCGTCGTCGCGATCTTGATCATGCTCGCCGTGACTGCCAAATACCCGCGCCGTATGGTTGGCGTGGTTCCACAGCACGTCGGCAGCTTCCCGCCAGGGTTTGCCAGAGACCAGATCCAAGCCGCTGCGCAATGCGGTTTCCACTTCCACTGGCCAGGAATGGTCAGCCAGCAAGTACAAATAATCGGCAATCAGTTCCAACGCCGCTTCCAAGGACCGCCCGACGGCGCGTAGTTCACCGGTGGTTTGCATGCGGTGGCCGCTGCCGAGCATCGAGGTCAACAAGGACGGTGTGCCCTCGTGCAGCGGATTGATTGCGTAGCTAGAGTGCCCCAGACACTGGCGTAACTCATTTTGGCTGACCTGACGCATCTCTTTGATGCACTTGGCCAAGGCGCTGTCGCGCTTATTGGGGTTTTCGTCTTTGTCGGTGTAATCGTCGGCGCTCTCGTTGAGGCGCGCGCGCACGCTGCCAAACAACGGCAAGGTGTAACGCACTTGATTGGCGGCATAAGAGCCCAACGCATCCAAAAACCGCACCGAGCGCCGGCGCCGGGATTCCAGCATGAGCTCATTGACGCTGTTCCAATGTTCGATCCAGATCGACCAAGCGCGTGCGAACTCGACATCGTCAAGCGGCGCAATCGCTTCGCGATCCGGCGCATCAACACCAAAGCGCTCGGCCAACCAGCCGTCGTTGGCATCCGATTCCATCGGCAGGCGCTGCAGCACTTCCGCCAGTTTGAGCGGGTGCAGCAGCGATAAACGATCGCGAAACTCCAAACGAATCGTGCCATCGCGCAGACGCGGCTGAAACAACTGACCGGTCGCGCTCAAACGCGTCAGAAAAAAGCGCAAAGCGGCGGTCGATTGGGCGTCCGGGCGCAGCGCTGCGAGCGAGGTGGTCAATACCAACTCATCGCCTTCGATATGAATGCGCACCCGGGCCGAGCCCTGCACAAAACACAAAGCGTCGCTGGCCAAATCCGGAATTCGGATGTCCGGCAGCAGATAACCCAATGTTTCGCCTATAGATTCTTGATGCTGACCCGCCTCGAACGACTCGATTGCCCGGTCACGTCGCGCGTAATCACGCGGCGCTACCGCGGCGCGGCGGCGGATGGGCAAGGGACATTGCAATGATGCGATCGACATGATGATGCTCGTGACAACGACCGCGGAGTCTTGCAGCGTGCCTTGGGGTGTGCAAGCACCGATCCCATGCCTGAGTGGGTGACAGACAGCTTGAGACACCCGCGCCTACGTCTCGGCACAACGAAATGCGCCCGTCACGCAGCGGCTTTAACCTGATCGCCGACACGTTACACGCCGAGATCAAGGTGCTGTTTCCGGGGCGTGTCATATCTTGAGGGCAAGGGCAGCGCGGAGCGACAAATGGCTGATTTCCCAGATCAATGGGCGGGTACCGACGCCAACAATGCGCGACTTGCGTGCCAGGAAGCGCTGATCGTGCAGACCACCAAAGTGCTCTGGGCGCTGCTGGAATCTGAGGGTGTCGGCAAGTCGGTAGATAAGGTGCTAGCGGACCTGGAACGCCAGCGCTAGTTCAAGATCATCGAAGACTTGGTGCTGTGGGAGTCCCGGTCGCCCCGGCGCGCTTATTCGCGCATCAAACTGAGTGGGACTTTCGCTCCGATTGGGAGTAAAAAAGTCGTAGGTCACGTTGCCCGCAGGGCTACGTGACAGTGCTCCGATGTCACGTAGGCCTGCGGCCTACGTGACCTACGCATCAACGCTGAAACAAATGCATTAAAATCATTTGCTTGCGGTATGTTTGATGGGAGCACATCAGCAACGAGGCGATGCTGCAGGCGGCACGCGACGAGATCTGGGTCAGCTGGCGGCGCGCCTGCGCCGCGAACGCCGATCATCCGCGGGCATCGGTGCTGTTCGACCGCAACAAGCTGCCGGCCTTCCACGATCCGTTCGCCGGCGGCGGCGCGCTGCCGCTCGAAGCGCAGCGGCTCGGGCATGAGAGCTACGCCAACGACCTGAACCCAGTCGCGGTGCTGATCAACAAGCGATGATCGAGATCCCGCCGAAGTTCGCCGGCAAGCCGCCGGTGAACCCGGAGACGCGCAAGGACAAGAGCCTCTTCCCCCGCGAGGGGAAGAGCGCGCAGCCTCGCCGAGGATGTGCGCCACTACGGCCAGTGGATGCGCGACGAGGCCGAGAAGCGCATCGGCACGCTGTATCCCAAGATGTGTGCCGGGCAGGCCTCGCGATGACGTCGCTTGGCGGCCATAGTTTGGCTCACACCCGGAAACGTTTGCCTGATGGCAGTCAACAACATATCGACAGCGCGATCGGCTAAAGCCATGCTGATCGACTGCCGATGCCCAAAATCACCCTGTTGATCCTTCGATGACCCTGTCGCCCGCGATGTTTTTGGTTATCGTCATGCTGACGCTCGGTAAGGTGTTCGCGCACAGCAGCCGGTTGCCGCAGAACACCCCGGAGGTGATCAATCGACTGGTGATCTGGTTATTGCTGCCGGCGCTGGTGCTCAAGGCGGTGCACGGTTTGCAGTTTCGTGCCGAGTTGCTGGTGCTGGCAATAACACCCTGGCTGTTGGCGCTGCTCACCGTGCTGATGGTCTTTTTGCTGGCACGCTTGTTTGCTTGGCGGCGCGAGGTGATTGGTTGTTTGTTGCTGTGCGTGGCGCTTGGCAATACCGCTTTTCTGGGTTACCCAATGGTTGAAGCGACCTTGGGTCACGATGCGCTGGCCTATGCGGTGGTTTACGATCAGCTCGGCTCCTTCATTTTATTGTCGAGCTTCGGTTTGATCGTGGTTGCGCTGTACGGCGGCGCCACGCGGCCCAGCGTGCTCATGGTGATTCGCAAAATTCTGACTTTCCCATCCTTTGCGGCCTTGCTGATCGGGCTGATGCCCTGGCAGCGCCCCGCGTTGATTGAGGGGCTGATCGAAACGCTGGCCGGCATGTTGGTGCCGATGGCCATGTTCGCGGTCGGCTTCCAATTGAAACTGGTGCCCTCGCGGGCATACGCGGCGCCGCTTGCCGCGGGCCTAGGCCTGAAGCTGCTGATATTGCCCGCAGTCGCGTACGCGATTGCCACCGTTGCTGGCGCGGACGCGATGATCCGCGCAGTCAACACGCTGCAATCAGCCATGCCGGCCATGATCACCGCTGGCGCATTGGCCACCGATGCCAAATTAGCGCCGGAATTGGCCGCCGCACTGGTCGGTTACGGCATCCTAATTGCGGTGTTATGGTTGCCGCTGTTGGCCAGTTGGGTGGGCACGGTCTAGGGTGACTGGCAATGCTGTAGTGTCCGTCGAAAACGAGGTTGACGACATCTCGCCCGCTTTTTGTTAGCAACTGCCGCTGAGACCATTGCATGGCTATCGAACTTTTGCCTGACTTCCTGCGGAACCACTTTGAAGTTCATGAATGGAAACACGCGTGTGCGATCCTCAAAACTGATTTTCCAGATGAATGGGCCGACATCATTGCCGTGCTGACGGATTTCCGACTTCGCAAGTCTTGGCTGGAGGTTGGCGGTGGCAGCAAATCGAAGGTCGCCAGTTGGATTGATTCACAGTTGACCGAGCGCGGCTGGCTGGAGAAGCAATTTCAGACGCAGCTAGTGGTAGACGGCATCGTTGCTGATTCACCTACCCACAAGGTAGATTGTTACCGGAATAAAGTGGCACTGGAAATTGAGTGGAACAACAAGGATCCGTTTTTCGATCGCGACCTCAACAACTTCAGACTACTCTATGACCTGCGGGCGATCAGTGTTGGTGTGATTGTGACTCGATCCGATGAGCTTCAAGAAGTAGTTAAATCGCTTGGTCGTGGCAGTTCCTTCGGTGCGTCAACCACGCATCTGGGGAAATTGTTGCCACGCATACGCGGTGGTGGCGGTGGCGGCTGTCCGCTGCTGGTCTTCGCGATCACCAAGAAACTCTATCTGCCGGAGGAATAGGCAATGCTGAAAGCGCCTGAAGACTTTGCTCGGTCGGTGACCGGGCGATTTGCGACCATCCTGGCCGATCCGCCCTGGCAGTTCACTAACCGCACGGGAAAAATGGCGCCGGAGCACAAACGGCTGGCCCGATACGCCACTTTGGGTTTGGATGAAATCTGTGAGATCCCGGTAGGCAACGCCGCTGCGGACACGGCACACCTTTACCTGTGGGTGCCTAACGCGCTGCTTCCCGACGGCTTGCGTGTCCTGGCGGCATGGGGTTTTCAGTACAAATCAAATTTGGTGTGGCAAAAGATTAGGAAAGACGGCGGTCCGGATGGGCGCGGCGTAGGTTTCTATTTTCGGAACGTGACTGAACTGGTGCTATTTGGTGTACGCGGCAAGAATGTTCGAACCCGCGATGCCGGCAGAACGCAGGTCAACATTGTCTCAACGCAAAAGCGCGAACATTCTCGCAAACCGGATGAAATGTACTCTCTCATTGAGCGGTGCAGTAGCGGACCCTTCCTCGAGTTATTCGCGCGAGGTACTAGGCCCGGCTGGACTGCTTGGGGGAACCAAGCTGACACCTACGCGCCCTCTTGGAGCACCTACGCCAATGCCTCACGTCAGGGTGACTCGATGGCGCAGCTGAGGCTAATCGAAGACTGCGAAGCGCCGCCGTACAGGTGATCCTAGCAGCCTGTCGGACTTTCAGCGCGAGATACGTTGTGTGGCGCAACGGATGGATGCAAGGCGCGGCTCGCAGCCAATAGCTCTTCCATTGGCAAGAGTCGCAACGCTGCACACCCATAACCGCACACTCCACACCGTCCAACTGAGGTTTCTAGGTTGATTGCTACGCGACATCGGTAGGTGAAGTGCCACTTCCACATCGCCCTCGTCGTAGTGGCTTTTGGTCTGCTTGGATGCATATCCAAGGATTCGGCGCCAAAGCACCAAGCCTACCTTTGGCAACGCCAGTGGACTCCGGCGGTGAGCAACGCGCTCAGCGCACAATCGGCCAGTTTTTCTGGCTGGCGGGTGTTGGGTTTGCAGGTGGTCGGCACGCATTTCGTCAAGGCTGGCCCCGATTTGGCCGCGCTGAAACGCAGCGGTAAAGCGCTGCGTTTGGTGGTCAGAATCGAAGGCGCGCGTTTGCCTATCGACGTGCCGACGCTGCTGACGACGCTTAACCCGCTGATCGCGCAGTGGCGCGCCGCGCAGCTGCCGCTGCTGGGTATCGAGATTGATCACGATTGTGCCAGCGCGGCGCTGGGTGACTATGCGCCGTGGTTGCGTGCGTTGCGTGGCGCGCTGGCGGCGGATCTAAAACTGTCGATCACCGCACTGCCGACTTGGTTAGAGAGCGAGGCGCTGAGCGCGGTGCTCGCTGCGGTCGATGACAGTGTGCTGCAAGTGCATGCGGTGGAGCGGCCAGATCGGGCCTTGTTTGATCCGCAGCGGGCTTTGCAGTGGACGCGCAGCTACGCCGAGCGCGCGCCGCATCCGTTTTGGATTGCGCTGCCAGCGTACGGCGTGCGGGTGGCCAGCACGGCGCAAGGGCAGGTGGTGGCGGTCGATGCCGAGGGTTTGTTCGATCACAGTGGTGCGGCCGGGCGCGAACTGCGCGCTGACCCGCGCCAAGTTGCCGACTATCTGGCCAAGCTGCCGCGCAGCGCGCAGCTTCAGGGTTTTGTATGGTTCCGATTGCCGCTGCAGGGCGATCGACGGGCCTGGAGCGCGACCACGCTAGCGGCTGTGATCGCCCGCCAACCGTTGACGGCGCGTTTTGTGGTCACCGCGCGGGTCGCCGCCAATGGCGCATTTGACCTCAGCGTACGTAACATCGGCAACCTGGATG
>Ga0163154_10001182_pt1 | contig 40537 bp, 37 predicted proteins | sample OliLakLV19MP9P1_FD_148649 | JGI IMG/M metagenome (GOLD analysis project Ga0163154, IMG submission 148649) | Freshwater microbial mat bacterial communities from Lake Vanda, McMurdo Dry Valleys, Antarctica - Oligotrophic Lake LV.19.MP9.P1 | ecosystem: Environmental > Aquatic > Freshwater > Lake >... | reverse complement strand
CCGGATGTCTGGGCGGCAGTGGCGACCGGCGCGGCAGTGGTCAGACCATACACCGTCCGCAGGGCGGATGGCATGGCTTGTGCGATCAAGTTGCGATCCTGATTGAGCAGGCTCGCGACGCTGGCAGCTGTTGGAGCTGGCCCCAATTTCGAGCGAATGGCGGCGAGCGCCATCGGTGCGGCCAATGTCATCAGGCTGGATGCGGCCTTTCCGCTGATCCCGCTTGCTGTCGCCAGCGCCGCAATCGCGCCGGCCTGATTGCCGCCAAAGACTTGGCCCAAAAATCGGTTTCCGAGAATTTGAAGCGGCGATGATGGCACGCCACCGTTCAACATTCCGGCGATGTTGGAGAACATGCCAGCGTCGGGCATGACGCCGCTAGCAAGGCTGGCAATTTGGGTCATCGCGCTGGCATCGTTGCTCTTTTGCAACGCCGCTCCGAAGATCGAGGTCACAGCCGCCCCAAGAGCGCCGGAGGCTTGCTTCTCGTTCAAACCCAATGTCGCGGTCGCCGCCGCGATCATCGCAGGAGTTGCAAACCCCTGTACAGCTTCAAGTATATTGCCTGCCATCGTAATTCCCCTGTGACGCAAACGCGTATCCGCCCCGTTAACCCTGGCATTCGCATGAGCGCCGCAAGGTCTCGTTCCGATTGCGTTTTAGCGACTGTGCGTTGATTGAGCAATTGGCGCTGGTGGCGAAACAGCGACGCCATCTCGGTCAGGTCAGTTAGGTGACGGCGGCAGGCGGACGTGGCTCAACGCCTGACCTGTTTCGAGGTCTATGATCATGATGCCGTCGCCGGCCGCCGCCTCGTATTGCACCGATAGCCGGTTGCCCGACAGCATGTGGCTTCGAACTCGCGACGATGGCGGCAGCAGCACTTTGACATCGGCAACAAGGCGCGTAGCGCGAGCCGCAATGGGCGACGACGCATCGGCGGACGGCAGTGTGGGGCTGGACACGGCGCCCCGCGCGACCACGCTTTGCAATTCGCGCGCGTCACCGGGCGAGTTGCGCATCATCAGATAGCCGACGCGAGCGATGACCGTGATGAACAGAACAATCAGGATGACGCCCATCGCCATCACAGCGAACCGCAGGTTGCGAATGCTCTTGGGGTCGTCGGGGCGCGGTTTGAACAGCTCGAATAAGGGCGCTTCGTCGTCGACGTGGTGTCGGTCCGTCTCGCGCGTGGAGACCGGCGCTTCGGATAAGCCTGTTTCCGTTGCTGGCGTGGCTTGTGTCGGCGAGGTTTGCATCGGCTCGGCCTGGGTCGGCCTCGCTGCGCTACCGGATTTCGTGTCGAAGCTCATTGATTTGGCCTTCGCGGCCGCCTTCCGTGCTGGGTCGCCCGCGATGTGATAGCTTACGCCGTTCGGCCTCACACATAGTGCACCCATGGCTCAAGCGACCAGACAAAAAACGAAATCCGGGAGCGGCCCGGCGATGGCTGACATGCAACCCGTCCCGACACTTCCCATCAGCACAGACGCAGCCGTCGTTCCGGTGGACGTTCCCGGCGAGCCGCGCAGCTTCACAGTAGAGCCAGCGCGCAATGGCGAGCGCATCGACCGCTATCTGGCCAGTGTCGTGCCCGAACTCAGCCGTTCACGGGTTCAGGGGTTGATCGTGGCCGGTCAGACGACGATCAATGGCACGGACGTCCGTGATGCCGGCCAAAAGCTCAAAGCCGGTGACCTGATCACCGTGCTTGTCCCGCCACCCGAAGCGGCCGCGCCTGCGGGCGAAGCAATTCCATTGACGGTCGTCTATGAAGACGACGCCGTGATCGTGATCAACAAGCCGGCTGGTCTGGTGGTCCATCCCTCGGCGGGGCATGGCGGCGGCACGTTGGTCAATGCGCTGATTGCCCATTGTGGCGACAGCCTGTCGGGCATCGGCGGCGTCAAACGGCCGGGCATCGTCCACCGTCTCGACAAAGACACGACCGGGCTGATCGTCGTTGCCAAATCGGATGCGGCGCACGCCGGTCTGGCGCGTCAGTTTGCTGCCCATGGCCGCGACGGGAAGCTCGAGCGGGAATACGTCGCCATCGTGTGGGGCGCGCTGCCCGCCGTGATGGGCACCATCGACGCGCCATTGGCCCGAAACACCACCAACCGGACGCGGATGCAGGTCGTGCCGAAAGGCAGCCGGTCGCGCATCGGCAAGGGCGGCGCTTGGATCGAAGATGTCGATGACGAGTTCGGCGAGGGTCCTGCGGCCGATGGCGACGACGATGGCGATACTGGCGATTTATCGGCTGGCGATACATCGGGTGGTGATGCATCGCGCCTTGGCCGGGCGCGGGCGCCGCGCGAGGCGATCACCCATTGGCGGATCGAAGAGTTATTTTCGCGTGAGGCTTTACGTGATGCCCCGCGTGACCATGGCCGCGGCGCGGTGCGGCCCGTCGTGCCACTGGCGAGCCTCGTGCGCGTCTCCCTCGAAACCGGCCGTACGCACCAGATCCGTGTGCACATGGCCCATATTGGGCACCCGGTGCTCGGCGACCCGGTTTACGGGGCCGGGTTCAAATCGAGCGAGAGGCGGCTCGATGGTGCGCAAGTGGCCGCTCTGACGAACCTCGGTCGGCAGGCGCTGCACGCTGCGGTGTTAGGTTTCGAGCACCCGATCTCTCGAGAGCCGATGCGTTTCGAGAGCCCGATGCCGCCGGATATGGCGGAGCTTGCGGATTGCCTGCGTGGTGCGCGACCAAAGACCGAGCCGATGAAACCGCGTAAAGGCACCAAATCAAAGACTGTAACTCGAACGTCCGTCACGTCGGCCGGTGGTGGTAAATCTCAGACGACCAGCCGGCGCAAGGCTACAGTGCGGGAGGTCTAGCAGGCCTTCCGCTTTAAATGGAATCGCGGAAGGACTCTAACTTATTGGTTTGTCGTGCTTCTTTTCGGAAAAACCGGTTCCCACTTTTCCAGAAGCACTCTAAAGCCGACGGAACGCAGCCATTCGTTGCTCAGCCGACGACGGCTCTGGTCATGCGGTCGCCAACCGGCGATGTGATGCGAGACTGCGGGTTCGCGGGGTGGGTGTGCCCGACCTCGCCTCGCTTTGGATGCGCGGGTGTCGCCGCGACACATAGCTGGTTGTTTGGTTGACTGCCGTTGGCGAGGCCCAATCGGCGGCCAGCTTCCGGGCTTGGCGTAACGTGTCGGCGAGGAAGGCGGCGGTGTCGTCGATTTCCGAGCTTGATGGCCGTCGGCTTCGCAGCGCAATGACGGTGGCGGTACGCGATGCTGCGGTCCGCGGTAGTTGAACTATCCGGCGTGCATCTGCGACCTGCGGGAGAATTTTGATCGCAAATCCAGCGGCCAGCGCTGTTAGCGCGAGGAACGCGACCAAATACAGCGCCATCAATTCGGCGAACGAGGCAACATAGCTCAGTTCCTTGGCGGACCCGAGCAAGATCGGGAACATCCAAGATACGAACGATAATGCTCCAGTTGCGCAGAGCGCGATCTTGGTTGAGACGGGCAGCCCGTCGAACAGCTTGCGGCCGACTTGCGCTTTCAAGATCGGCATGATGCGATTGTGAATGCTTATCCCGTTGATCGTCAGCAGGATTACGATGGCGAATTTTGCCCAGAACTTCTGGTTGGTATAAAAGAGCGGTTTCAAGATCATCGCTTCGGCCATCAGTGCCAAGCCCGTCAACCATAGGATGACGAGGCCGACGGCTACGATGTTGCCGAGAAACGCGACAACGTCGGGCGTTCGGGCATCAATTCGACCGAAGATCGCATAGCGCGTGACAAATATGTCGGTCACGAAGGCCCCGCCCGCGCCAAGCGCGAGACCAATCAGGTGGGCAACAACCAGCAGCGTGTGGAGCTTTAATTCCAACATGAATTATCAATTGGTTGACGCACGATAACCGTTTCCCGTCGACATAAGCGGAAAAGGCTCAACACAATGTTGCGCAGCAAACGGGAACGTTTCGATTGATCAAGTATTGTTACCTTTGAGCAAACATCTGCATGGTCATGTGACAGCCGACGAAATTCGCTGGTTGGTAAGGTGTCTTGTGACACGACTTCGCCGCAGACGACCGGTAGAGCCTCACGATCTGCATGAATCTGAAACAATTGTAACGTGCATTCTCCGCCCTTGACTGTAAGTTCTAAAATACCGAACTACCGCACGAGCCGGGCGGTTCACATTCCACTGCCGGTCGAAGGGAGCAGGGTTTATGGCCATTAAGACGTCTGTACCCGCCATCGCCGATGGATCGATGGGGCTGGCGCGGTATCTTCAGGAGATCCGGAAGTTCCCGATCCTGGAGCCGTCCGAGGAATTCATGCTGGCCAAGCGCTGGCAGGATAAGGGCGATACCGATTCGGCCGAGCGACTGGTTACGTCGCATCTCCGGCTCGTCGCCAGAATAGCCATGGGCTATCGCGGATATGGGCTGCCCGTTTCGGAGATTATTTCTGAAGGCAACGTCGGCTTGATGCAGGCCGTGAAGCGCTTCGAGCCAGATAAAGGGTTCCGGCTCTCTACCTACGCCATGTGGTGGATTCGAGCGTCGATCCAAGAGTACATCCTCCGTTCTTGGAGCCTCGTGAAAATGGGCACCACGGCGGCCCAAAAGAAATTGTTCTTCAACTTGCGGCGCACCAAGGCGCAAATGCAGGCGCTGGAAGAGGGTGACCTCAAGCCCGAGCACGTTAAAGCCATCGCGACCAAGCTGGGTGTCCCCGAAGACGACGTCATCTCGATGAACCGACGTCTCTCAGGCGACGCATCGCTCAATGCGCCGATCCGGGCCGATGTCGAGGGTGGCGAATGGCAAGATTGGCTGGTCGACGACACGCCGGGGCAGGAAGAATTGCTGCTCGACAATGAAGAGCGGCTCCAGCGCAAAGACATGCTGAGCAGCGCCCTTGGCGTGCTGAACGACCGGGAGCGGCGCATCTTCGAGGCGCGGCGCTTGGCCGAGGAGCCAGCGACGCTCGAGGAACTGTCGGCGGTGTTCGACGTCAGCCGCGAACGTATTCGCCAGATCGAGGTCCGCGCATTCGAAAAGGTGCAATCGGCGGTAAAGGCTGCTGCGGCCGAGATGCAAAAGCCAAAGGCGCGGGCTGCCATTACGTCGCAGTGACGCGTGTGCGCTTCTGGCGCGGGCTTGCAAGGCGGAAATATGGCAGTGCGACGGGACCGTGGCGTGCCGGAACCTGCCGATTAGGGTCCAAGTCACGAGAGCGGCACGAAAAAGCGCAAAATGATTGCAAGGAGATAGCTATGAAAACCTCAATTCTCGCCTTGACCGTCGCCATGTTCGCAGGCTTTGCGACGTACGGCATCACGGACAGCGCCTCTGCAGCTGAAAAGAAGTCTGCAAAGGCCCCGAAGCTGTGTGCCGAGATCAAGGCCACTGACGACGATGCAGATGGCGAACTTGATATGGCCGAAGCCAAAGCCTCGGCGACCAAAGTGTTCAAGAAGCTCGATAAGAACGCTGACGGTAAGCTCGACGCGAAAGAGTACAAGGGTCGCCTGACCAAGAAGGAATTCGAGGCGGCCAATCCCGACAAGGACAAGACGATCGAATTGCCGGAGTGGCTGGCGCTTGCCGAAGCCCGTTTCAAGGCAGCAAACCCAGATGGTGACGTAACGCTCGAGTGCGACGAGCTTAAGTCCAAGAACGGCAAAGCCTTCCTGAAAATCGCCCGCTAAAGTTTAAGCTACTTCCGTGTGATCGGCCGCTTTGGCTGGCCGGTCACATCTTCGTTTTGCGGGCGTGCAGCCTTACGGCTGGCCACAATCCCCGTGATGATCGACCGGCTGGGTATTTGCTTCGGTGGTCCCATAGGGGTTGGAAAACAAATGAATATTCTCACGACGATCGCGTCGGCCGTTGTGCTCGGTGTGGCTCTCATCGTCGTGGCATTCTATGCCCTTGGCGCAGATCGGTTTTGGCGGTTCGCGGGCGACCCGGATCTCGGGCCTGTCGTTTTCGAAACGCTGCAGCGACGAACCTCGCCGAACGATGCGCTGGCCTGCCCACCCGGTTTCTGTAAGGCGCTGATCGACGTTGCCACGCCTGTATACGGGTTACCTGCCCGCGATTTGCGCGCGGCGTTTGTCAAGGTTATCGCCAGTGAGCCGCGCGTATCGAATGTCGACAGCAACGATGCAACTCTGACCGACCGGTACGTCTTTCGCAGCCTGACGATGGGCTATCCCGATACCGTCGTTGTTCGGTTTATCGATCAGCCCGACGGTCGTTCGACACTGGCGATATATTCGCGCTCGCAGCTCGGACGCAGCGATCTTGGGGCAAACAAGGCACACATCACACGGCTGCTTGCCAAACTCGCGACGTTCGCGCCCCCGGTTTGACACCGCATCCACCGGCTCCAGCTGCGTTTGATCCAACGCAAAGGACAACCTGTCCAAATTGCCATGATCTAGCAACGCCGTGACAGGTCAAGCCCGGCTCGACCCGAACGGTAGGCAACAGGTCAGCGGAGGCGCCCATGTATCGCCATATTTTGATTGCGACGGACGGATCGGACGTGGCGCGTAAAGCGGTCCAACACGGGCTGCAACTTGCCAAATCGTGCGGTGCCAAGGTGACCGGCGTTATGGCCACGGAAATGTGGTCAGCGCTTGATGTCGCGGGCCCCGGCGGACCAACGCGTATTGAGGCCTACGAGGCCGCCGCGTCCAACGCAGCCAAGCTGGTATTGGACGGATTTAGCGAGGCTGCAAAAGCCCATGAGGTTGCTGCCGAAACGCTCCACGTTCCAGACAGCGAGCCAGCGGACGCCATCATATGGTCGGCCGAGCGACTCGGCTGCGATCTGATCGTCGTCGGCTCCCATGGCAGACGCGGCATCGAGCGCCTATTGCTCGGCAGCCAAACGCAGGGCGTCATCACACGCGCGAAATGCCCGGTCCTGGTTTACCGCTGAACGTATTGGCCGCGCGGCAAAGTCAATAGACGCCCGTGCGCAATTCTCCGATTGCGGATGGACGTGTCCCGCCGGGACGTGAAGCCGAGGCGGTCGGCTTTGCGGCAGCTGCCGCCGGTTTCTCGACAACCGGTGTCTTCTCGACGGCCGGTGATTTGGGCATGTTCGCGCTCACCGCAGGCTTGGCTGATTTCGATGCCGTGGCCGCCTGGGGCTGTGCCCTACCAATGCTCGATGTCGTCAAACGTTCGCTGTCCTTGAAACTCGGGCCTTGGGGCGCGTGTGGCGCGCCCGAAACAGGCGCTGGCGTTAGCGGGATTACCGAGCAGGGTTGCTCGCAATTGGATCGTTCGACGGGCAGTAACGGCGTGGCCGGGACCGGCTTTTCGACCACGACATCAGGCGGGGCTAAGTCTTTTTCGTAGACGTTGGCGTCTTCGAAGCGCAATTCCTGAATGCGGCGGCGCATCTCGTTCGTTGCCGCGCGGGCTTGGAACTTGTCGCCCACGATCTTTGGCGAGATCAAGACAATCAGTTCCGTGCGGGCAGTTGCGTCCGTCGTGCGGCCGAAGGCGCCACCAATAACGGGTAACTCGGACAGGATGGGGAGGCCAGCGCGGCCGACATTGCCTTGGGTCGAGAACAGTCCGCCCAGAACGATCGTCTCACCATTCTCTACCGTGACCGAACTTGACAGTTTGCGTTGAGAAATCGTCGGCGTCAGTGTCGGGTCGGCTTGGCGCTTCACGCTCGACACTTCCTGGACGATGTCGAGTTGGACAGAGCCCGACGAATTGATGCGTGGGGTCACCTCAAAGATCACGCCCGTGTCGCGTAGCTCGATCGTATTAACGATAACCTGATTGCCCTGGAGCGGGTCTGAACTTGACTGCGTTGCAATCGGTACCTGATCGCCAACCACGAGGCGGGCGGACTGGTTGTTCAGAACCATCACGTTCGGGGCGGAGACGACGTTGACTTGGGTGACGTCGTTCAATGCGTCGATCACCGCCTTTGCCGGGGCATCGAGCGTCAAACCAAAACCGGGCGCAGACGGGCCGACGCCGTTGAAGTTGCCGTTGGTCAGCGCGACCTGGATCGGCAATCCCTTGATCGAGCCTTGGAGATAATACTGGACTCCGTAACGCAGGTCCTCGTTCAATCCGACCTCGACAATCGTTGCTTCGACCAGGACCTGCTTGGGCGGCACGTCGAGCGTCCGAAGAACATTCTTGACCTTTTCAAATTCGTCTTCCGTCGCATAGATCAGCAACGTGTTGGTCGGCTCGTTGGCGATGATCCGCATCGATGTCGGTAGTCCACCTTCGCTGCCGCCGCCGCCGCCGAGTCCACCGCTGGCGAGCTGTGTGCGGGCGCCAGACGCTGCCACAACACCGCCGGGCATGGCGCCTGGGCTTGCGGCAGACGGTGCGAGCAAGCCCGCTCCGTTGCCATTGCCATTGCCATTCAACCCTTGCCCTGCCGGCGTGACATTGGCGCCGCCGCTGGCTGGACGGTTGGCGCTTGCAGCTCCGTTTCCGCGCGCTTGAGCCGATCCGCCCGGGCGCGATGTCAGGGCTGCAACTTCGCCTTCGCTTGCGGTTGCGACGCCAAACACTTTGCCAAGTATGGGTGCAACCTGAGAGGCTTGCGCGTACCGCATCTGATAGTTGAACAGCTGCAGCCGCTGGCCGCCTGCGGCTTCCAATCGCTTGACCCAGCCGCGCGCGGTCTGAAGCGCTTCGGGTGTCTTGGCAACCGCGAGCAGCGAATTTCCAGCTTCGATCGGCACGAACTTGACCAGTTGCTCACCGATGTTCTCGTTGCGCAGCACCTCGGTCAGGCTCTTGACCATCGCTTCGATCGGCATCGAGGTGATCTTGAAAACTGCGACCGATCGGTTCGACAACCAATCGACGTCGAATGTGCGGATCGTTTCCATCCAGGCGTCGTGGTCGGCGCTGGATCCTGCGAGAACCACGACGTTTCGAGCTTGGTCGACACGAACCATGCCGTCTTTCGACATGATTGGTTTCAAGATTTCAGACATCTCGGCCGCAGCGATGTGGCGCAACTGGACGGCACGCGTCATAAAACCAGCAACCGATCCGCGCGATGCCGGGACGATCGCGTTGGGACCGTCAGGAAGCGCTTGCCCTTTCGGGACGACATGGTGGGTGCCGTTGCGGATCACGAGGATCGCCCCGGCCTGTTGCAATCCGGTTTCCAGTAGCCGTAGCGCGTCTCTAGGCGGAACGGGCTTACCAGACTTGATCGTGATCTTACCTTCGACCCGTGGGTCAATGGCGTAAGTCGTCTGCAGCACATCGTCGAGAATGACCTTTGCGGCCTCCTTCGCATCGACGCCGTCAAAGCTGACGGTGACGTTGCCGCTGCTGGCGTAGGTTACGCCGGGATGCGGGGCTGCGAGAGATCCGGCGCCTGGATAGACGGTCTGCTCGCTGTTGCCGTTGTGGACGCCCACGCGTCCGCCAATGCCGCCGGTTTCGTCGACGGAGGCTGCCAGTTCATGCTGGCCGCCAATGTTGCGCATCTGCCAATCGGTCAAGGGTTCGCGGAAGCGCCCGGTATCGGGGCCCGCGCAGCCAGCGACGGTGAGCGTCAAAGCTGCGATCGCGAGGCGGAACATATTGGCCGGGGCTCCAGGCGCAGGAAGTCTCGAATGGTGGATGCAACACAATCAAAATCAGCCGCGATAGGCGGTGCGCCATCTTCGCTCGTAGCGTCAGGGGTAGGCTGCGTCGGTAAACAGGATGTAAAGGCGTGTCCGATTATGGATGATCAGATCGCGATGACGCCGTCTTCGCCAGCTTCATGGGCTGGCTCGATATGAATCAAAACTTCGGCCTTCGGGATCGCGCTCTCGACGGCATGTTCGATGCGATCGCAAATCGCATGCGCAGCTTCGACGGTCATCGATCCCGGCACCACGAGGTGGAATTCGATGAAGGTCATTCGTCCAGCCTTCCGCGTACGGATGCGGTGGGCCTGAATGGCGCCGACGCCGTGACTGCGAATGGCGGTTGCCACCTGATGCTGCACTTCGGGGCTGGCGGCTTCGTCCAGAAGCCCGCTGGCCGACGAACGCATAAGCCCGTAGCCGGCCCACAAAATGTAGACTGCGACAGCAACGGCCATCAACGGATCGAGCCACCAGGCTCCGGTTAGCCATGCCAATGCCAGTCCGGCCAACACGCCGACTGACGTCCATACGTCCGTCAGCACATGCAAGCCATCGGCGGTCAGCGCTGCCGACCCCCAGGCGCGCCCTCTCGATACGAGATACCAACCCCAGCCAGCGTTGATGACCGCAGCAAGTGCGTTTACGGCAGCGCCCGCGCCCAAGCCATGCAGCTCGGGCACTGCAAAGAAGGCCTTGCTCGCTTGGTAGAGGATCAGAACAGCCGCGAGCACGATCAAGCCACCCTCGAAGCCCGCAGCGAGATACTCCGCCTTCTCATGGCCGTAGGGGTGGTCGTCGTCGGGCGGATGCCGGGCGTATTCGACCGCTAATAAGACGGCCAGAGCCGAGGCGACGTTGACGCCGCCTTCGAGGGCATCAGAATAGAGCGCCACGCTGCCGGTCAGCATGCTAGCGGCGGCCTTGATTGCCGTGACCACAAGCGCAACAACCACGCTGGCGCGTGCAACGCGCGAAATCGGGTAGGGGCTGTGAGCGAGTATTACCATTCGCCCGTTCTGTCACACGGCCGCCCTCCGGGCCAGGGCTGCCGACCGCGAGGCGGTATTGCACTATCCACATGCAAGTCGAGCGAGACCCTGTGCAGGGCCGCGCGAATCGAACTTGGTCTGATGATCTAGTCCAATACGGGGGCCCATCATCCATGGCCAATTTTACAACGCACATCGCTGTCGGTACGGTCGTGTCGGGTGCACTTGCAACCGTCACGCTCGGTGCCAACGTCGTCGATCCGCCAAGCCTTGTCGCCGTGACGCTGGCCGGTGTGGTGGGATCGATCCTGCCGGATATTGATCTCAAGGACAGTCGGCCGAGCCGCGCGTTGTTTGCCGGGCTTGCGATCTTCTTTTCGTTTGCCGTTCTGTTCACTGCGGCGCCGCACTATTCGATTGTCGAACTATGGATCTTATGGCTCGGCACGCTCATTGGCGTTCGTTACGGGGTCCATGGCGTATTCCATCGCATTGCGATCCATCGCGGCGTCTGGCATTCGCTATTGGCAACCGTATTTTGCGGTGTTTTGACCGCGCTCGTGTTTAAGCATTGTCTGGGAACGCACGACGGGATCGCGTGGCTGGGAGCCGGATTCCTCGCGGTCGGCTATCTCACACACTTGGTGCTCGACGAATTGTATTCTGTCGATGTGATGGACACCCGACTGAAAGTTTCGTTCGGTACGGCCTTCAAATTGGCCGATCTTAACAATTGGCGGCACTCGGTTGCCATGGCTGCATTGACGGTTGCTGCAATCGCCATCGCGCCACCAATCCATGATTTTGCGAAAGGCCTGTCGTCCGCGCAGATGTGGGCTGATCTAAAAGGCCGACTGCTGCCGAAAGACGCGTGGTTCGGTGTCATAGACGTCGACGGTCGTGCGATTGCGACCCGAACCAATCCGCCGATCGAGGCGCCAACAGATCCTTTGTCTGGGTCAGCTCAGTCAACGCCGCCATTGGCAGCACCACTGACCACCGGTTCGACAGTGCCGCGTACCAACCCGTTCCGGACGATTGCTACGGAAGCACCGGCTCCTGAAGTAAAGTAGGCCAAGGATAAGGCGTCGTCTCGAAAGAGGCTGGCCGAGTGTGAGGTCGGCTTGGAAATCAATCACGGGGGCGGGCGTCGGCATCCTGTGCCGCCGTCGGTGAAGCTCAATCGTGCAATTTTGCAGGAACGCGTTTTTTTGGTCTCGGCGCGGCGACTTGCGGCTCGGGTGGCGTCTCGAAATGTATGCCAGCGGTATACATCGCGACAAAATCGTCGACTAGGGCGGCTGCTTCTTCTGACGTTACGTGCGACAGCTTTTGTGCTGTTGCGAGTGTCGAAATGCCGTGGAGGTCTGCCCACAGGACGGCCGTGATTCGTCTCGCCCGAAGCTTGTCGAAATCGACCAACGGGGCAACCACGGTCTCGACCGCATTGATAACGGCGTCAATGCGTTGTTTAAATTCCAGTGGCAGGTCGACACGGGATGCTGGCACATGCTCCATCAGCAGGTTCCAGATCCGGGGCTTTTCCAGGCTGAACTGTAGGTAGAGGTGTGCGAGCGCCGCGATGCGCTTTGACGGGTCGGGATTTGGAGGCAGGGCTGCAATCTGAGCCGCGAGCCGGTCCAACATGCGGGTCTCGATCGTGAAAATCAGATCGTCGAGGTCGCGGAAGACGTTATAGATTGTGCCTGGCGAATAGCCGACTTTTCGTGCGATTTCGCGCGCAGACAAACCAACCAACCCATGGTCGATCACCAGGTCGCTGGCAGAAGTGATGATCAGCTCTCGGAGCTGGTCAGGTGTATGGCTAGACCTTCGACCCATCATGCGTCGGCCGTGGCCGCCTCTGTTGTGCTTCGCAAGAACATATGAAGCACGTCTGAGAGACCGAAAACCCAACCGGCGCGGAACATCAACTATTCCTGGGCGGAGTAAATCCGCGTCGGCTGCGGATTTTTGCCGTCATTCACAATTGGTCTGGCTACAGCTCACGTTGTCGTAGATCACGCACACTGAGTTGCGCGGAGAGTGATTCGAGTTATATTCCCATGGGAACGCGGTTGTTGTGAGCCCGATACTGGGTACAACCACGCCTAAGAGCGTATTATAGGTATAGTATCCCGTCACGGTGATCATGCTGTTGCCTTTGGCAATCATGTCGGGCACGGGTAGCACAAAAGGCGAGCACTTCGGCACGGTCTGTGCCCCCATCAACTGCTTACTCCACTCAACGTAGGCCGACCCCTTGGGAACTTTTGTCGCCAAGTCGCTGGCCCGCCGAACGCTTCTGATAAGAAACTTTAAATTGTCGATGTCATCGAACGGTCTCCAGGCTGTTCGGATGCCATCTTCAATGCCGTTGAACCCGGCGTCATCGATCTTCTCTTCACGCGCCACGAGGTCACTCAGCATCGACGTGACTTGATTGACTCGGCGCGCGTACATCGTCATGCGCGAATATTCCGCCACTCCGAGAAACAGAGCGAAAAGAATGGGGAGAATAAGGGCGAACTCGATTGCAGCGACGCCTGACACGTCCTGGACATAGTTATTCCAGAGTTTGATCCGATTGCGAAGTACCGTCATGACGCCGTTTACCTTTAAGTGTCCAAATTCGCTTACTGATATTCTTCGGTTACGAAGGCGACCGTGGACGAGTACATGTGGGCGCCGGACCCATTTCCGCTCATGTTCCCGAGCTTCAAGAATGGAAGTTGTCCAGCAACTTCCCATCGGTAACACGCTGTCATCAAAACTCGGCGGGTCTGGGCGCCAGACAGCGATGCCAACGAATCTGTGCCGGTTCCTGAACTCGCGGTTTGGTTGCCCCCAGACAAACAGTTCTGGGGTCCGATGTCGGCCCACGTGTTCGCGCTTTGCATCAAAATCGTAAGTTTTGAGCAATCCAACAAAGTGCTGGTGGGCGTCCCGTAAGAGCCCGTCCCGTTGATCGAGTTGCAGACGAGATTGCGGAACTCGGCGATGGTCACGCCGCCTTTCTGCGCCTCGCCGGTGCGAATGCGGCGCGCCGCATCTTCAACACCACGGTCCAGCAGATGCTGATTGAAATAGAACCAGCCGAGGTTCATCGTGCCAAAGATGAACATGAAGAAGGGAATTGCGATGAAGCCGAACTCCACAGCCGTCGCGCCGGATTCGTCGCGCCAGAACCGGGCTATGCCTTGCATTCCGCGACGCTTCTTGGTCTTCATGGCAAAAATAGCCCCTCATGCTAGTTCGATATTATCGCGACGATACTGGCATGAGGGGGCTTAATCTATACACGGAAGCTAAATGATTTCTATTAGGGTTTAAGCCCGGTAAACAGTCAGCCTACTGGGCCGCCTCTTTCTCGCCAGCGCCTTCCGAGAACTTGGTCTTGTCTTTGTTTTGCTTGGAGACTTGGTCGAAGAACTTGGACTCGTCACCAATTGCGAGCATTGGCGCGCAGTTTGGCGTGCAACTGTAGCTATTAATCTGGGCGCCGCGATGCAGCTGCACAACGTTATGACGCTCGCGTTCGACCTGAACGCGCTGGTCTTGAATGATATTGCGATCGGCATCGAGGGCGATCACGTTGGTGACACCAAACGTTTTCCCCGTGACGACGAGCAAGTTGCCGCCCTGCACCGTGACGTCGACGATGCTGGGGTTGCCAATAATGACCTCGGCGACTGGCTTTGGCAGTCTCAGCAACTGTGACTGGTCGTATTTGACTACCAAGTCTTGTGCTGAAGCTGTGCCTTGAACAAGGCCAAATGCGATCATGATCGCGAGCGAAAGTCCGGGCCGCATGACGGTTCTCCTGGCTGAATCTTCAGTACCTTGGCGTTATGCAAGTTAAGAAATCGAGAATGACTGATCTGATTCAGATGGAATTGCACCTTCACGCACCGTGGTAAACCATATGACAATCGATCAAGTCACTGAAAAAGAACAATTTTTTTCTTGGTCATGACGATCGAAGGGTGGCCATGGCCGATGTCCACGTAGCGGATTTACCCCGGGTTAAGATATGGCGGGTACCTTCATCGTCAGTTCAACGGGCTGGCTGATGGCCCCCGGTGAACCTTTGGGAAGTATCAGTAGCTCAGTTTGGGAGAATACCTGTGAACGCACTCAACCGCTTTATGAATGACGAGTCGGGCGCCACCGCAATCGAGTACGGCCTGCTCGCCGCTCTCATCGCCGTCGCCATCATCGCCGGCGCGACCCTGATCGGTGATGAACTCGACCGGATTTTCAAAGCCATCGCCGATACGCTCAAGACCGCAGCACCGTGATGTAGTCCGCCGCGATACGGCGGTAAGTGCGCGAGAGTGCGGGGAAACCTGCGCTCTCGTTTGCATATCTAACTGGCGATCGCATGTCCAACGGGGGTGAGAAATGCTTGAAACATTACTGCTATTGATATTTCCAATCGCGATGGCTGTTGCCGCAGCTTACGATGTTGTGACGATGAAGATCCCGAATAAAATTTCTGTCGCCTTGTTCGTCGCATTTCTCGTGTCGGCTCCACTGGCGGGTCTGCCGTTGCAGGCGATCGGCAATCATCTCTTGACGGGTTTTGTCGTGTTGGTCATCGGGTTTGCGATGTTCACGCGTGGATGGCTGGGTGGCGGAGATGCCAAATTGCTCGCGGCAACGGCCTTGTGGATGGGCTCCCAGCAACTGTTGCCGTTTCTGCTTGCGGTTACTGTGTTTGGTGGTGTTCTTTGTCTCGCCGTTTTGCTGTACCGGCTCATTCCATCGCGCTTTGTTGTCGCCCCGGGCTGGTTAGTGCGCCTCCACAGTAAGGAAATCGGCGTCCCCTACGGTTTGGCGATCGGGCTCGGTGCCTTGCTACTTTATCCCAAGACGCCCTACTTTGCGGCTTTTGCCGTCTGATCCGCCGCGCGGCGATCATGAACACGTCCAGCAGCGTCGCCTTCGAGCGGCGCTGTTTTTTTGTCTGGACGGCAAAATTTTTGGCTAGTGTTCCGTTCCGATCTGGGGCTTCGATTAACGGGCCATTGAGATTTGTCCGTCATAGTCTGGTGAGAGAAGAACTGCTTTCATTGATAGGGGTCGTTTGGCCATGAAAAGCCGCCAGCTCAGAATTGGTCTCATGTTCGTCGCGATGTTCGCGTTCTTGATGATTGTGCTTATGAAGTTCATCGGCGGCGGAACGAAACAGGCCGAAAAGATCATTGAGCCGAACAAGATTGATACAGTCGAAGTTCTCGTTGCAGGAACCGACATTGGAATGGGTCAAATTGCGACGCGGGCCAATTTCCGCTGGCAATCGTGGCCTGCCGAAGCCGTTTCAGGAAACTTCATTACGCGAAGTGGTGGTGGCGAGAGTGACGTCGAGAATTCGATTGTTCGCTCGCCCCTGCTCGTCGGCGAACCGATCACGAAAGGCAAGCTCGTCAAGGCCGGGCAGGGTGGCATTCTCGCCGCGATCCTGCCGAAGGGCATGCGGGCCGTTTCGACCCGGATTAAGGAAGAGACGGCCGCTGGCCAGATGATCCTTCCAAATGATCGTGTCGACGTGATCCTCGTCCGGCAATTGCAGCAGAAGGGCGGAGGCGGCAACACCTTTGTCGCGGACACGCTCTACCGGAACGTTCGGGTTCTCGCGATCGGGCAGCAAATCGACGTCAAGGACGGTAAGAAAGCCGATGTCGGGGCGAAAACGGCAACGCTTGAACTCACTCCGGCCCAGTCCGAGCAACTCGCTCTGGCGAATTCGCTTGGCGAAATCAGCCTTACGCTTCGGCCGATGGTCGACCTGCTGTCTGACAGTTCAGAGGGTTCAGCGTCGCTGAACAAGGATCGGAAGAACTCCATCCGGGTTATGAAGTACGGGCAGGCCACACGTGCGTATGGCGTCAATTAAAATAGACCTCCTCTCGAGACTTCGTCGAAAAGGGTAACGACCATGCGAATTACGCCGCTACGGGCGCTCGCAGCAACTCTACTTGCGCTATTCGGCGCGGTTGCTGCCCACGCCAAAGAACCGAAAGTCCAGTCGAAAGCCGAGGTTAATAATTCGGTTATCGTCATCCCCGCGAATTCGCGGTTTCCTTTGACAAAGCGGATCAGCGTCGGCGCCGGTAAGTCGGTGATGGTGCAGTTCCCAACACCGCTGAAGGACGTCCTTGTCGCCGATCCCAGCCGGATGGATGCGGTGGTCCAATCGACGAACCAGGTCTTCCTGATCGCCAAGTCACCCGGCACCACGAATGCGTTCTTCTTCGACAACACCGGACAACAGGTGCTGACGCTCGAAGTCGCGATCGGTGCCGATGTCAGCGCGCTCGAAACGCTGCTTCGCCGGTTCTTGCCTGGCTCGAACGTCGTCGTCGAGACGGCCGGCAAGGCACTGGTGCTGACCGGTTCGGTGCGAACGCCAATCGACAGTTCGCGCGCTGCTGATATCGCGAAAGAGTTTGCCAAGAGCGTGTCGGGTACGTTTGCCGACCAGGGTCAAGTTTCGACGACGCCTGGGGCGAACGGCGCGACGAGCGGCGCCGCGTCCAGCACGGGATCGGCCACGAACGGTGCAGGCACCGTCGAAAGGGCCGTGATCAATCTGCTGCAGGTCGAAGGCGAAGAACAGGTCCAGCTTCGCGTCCACGTCGCTGAAGTGTCGCGCACCCTGTTGAAACAGTTCGGCATCAACGTCGGTGCGCAGATCAACGCCGGTGGTATCGCCACGTCTCTGCTAACCTCGAACTCGCTGCCGCTCACGGCTGCCGCAGGTCTTGGCCTGCTGCCGGTCCCTGCAATTGGTACCGAAGGTCTTGAGGCTGGCGCGCCGGTCACGTGTGCGACCGGGGGTGTCCTGTGTAACTACAATCCCGGTCCTGCAGGGAGTTCCGCGTTCGGTAACTCGGGTACGTCGGGCCAATTTGATCTTGGCGGCGGAAATCGAATTTCGCAGGCGATGCGCGCCCTCGAGCGGGATGGTCTGATCCGCACTCTGGCCGAACCGAACCTCACGGCGATCTCGGGCGAATCGGCCAAGTTCCTGGCTGGTGGTGAATTCCCCGTCCCGGTTGTCGATACGCAGGGCGGCGTCTCGGTCACGTTCAAGGAATTCGGTGTCGGCGTCGCTTTTACGCCGATCGTGATGTCGGAGGGACGTATCAGCCTCAAGATCGAAACCGAGGTCAGCGAACTGACGACCGAAGGTGCCGTGTCTATCAGCGGCTTTACGATCCCTGCGCTCAAGAAACGACAGGCTAAGTCGACCGTCGAGCTGCCTTCGGGCGGGTCGCTCGCAATGGCCGGCCTGATCTCGGACAAGGTTCGTCAGAATATCGACGGTTTCCCGGGACTGAAGGACTTGCCGGTTCTGGGCACGCTGTTTCGCTCTCGTGATTTCATCAAGGAAGAGACCGAACTCGTGATCGTCGTGACGCCCTATGTGGTCCGCCCAACGGCGCGTCAAGACCTCTCGCTCCCGACTGACGGCCTCGCCGAGGCCAGCGATCTGCGGGCGAACCTGCTCGGACACTTCAACCGGGTTTACGGCAAGGGTGGCAACCACCCGGTCGGCGATCTCAAAGGCGACTACGGGTTTATTGTCGAATAACGACAGCGCGACAGGATGACAGTCATGACGGAACTTTTGAATGTTAAGGCAGCACGGAGGCTCAGCCCTCTCGCCGCCGCCCTGCTGTCGGTCTCGCTGATCGGCTGCACGCACGAGCACTTTGCGAAAGTCGATCCGAACTTCGACCTGATCAACCCGGCCGAGCGGCACCCGATCCTGGTGTCACAGAAGCCTTCGACCCTGTCGGTCGGCGTTGCCAAGGGCTCGAGTGGGTTGTCGCCTAAGGCTCGTGCCGACCTGCTTGGCTTTGCTCAACGTTTCCGAGCCGGAGACGCTGGCGACAGCAAGCTCGTTGTCGCGGCGCCAAGTGGCTCGGGTAACGAAATCGCAGCCATGCATGCGGTACAGGAAATCAGGTCATTATTAATCGACAATGGTTTTGCCGAGAGTTCGGTAACCGTTGAAGCCTATAATGCCGATAGCGAGGCTCAGCCGCCGGTGCGTGTGTCGTACATGCGATACGTGGCGGAAGGTCCAGAATGCGGGCACTGGCCGACGAACTTGGCTTGGGAGCCAAACAACCTCCCAATGCCGAACCTGGGATGCGCGAACCAGCGCAACTTGGCCGCCATGGTCCAGAATCCTGGCGACTTGCTTGGTCCACGAGCCATGACCGGCCGTTCTAACGAGCGCCGCGATGTGGTGTGGGACAAGTATCAGAAGGGCGAGCGTACCGCATCGCAGAAGAATGAAGACAGCCGCGTTTCGACACAAGGCGGCGGCAGCTGAGAAAGTTGACGAGATATGAACAAGGTCCTAGCTGCAGTTGATCCGGCCGACCAGGCCGGTGGTGAGGTTGACCTCTCGATCGGCGAACGAGCGCGGCCAGTTCCGCGAATCTCGATCCAGGCGTTCTGCGAAGAGGAGCGGGTCGCCAGTGTGATTCAGGGTGCGGCGGAGGATCGCCGCCTCAGCAAAGCGCACGTCAGTATACATATGGGCGGCGCAACAGCGGCCGTGGCCCATTATCAAGAGAGCCCGACGCCAAATCTTATCGTCATCGAGAGTTCGTTGCCAGCGCGCGAGATGATCGCTGAACTCGACGCGCTGGCGGAGTGCTGTGATGCTGGCACGAAAGTCATGGTTGTCGGCCACCGCAATGATGTTCTTTTGTATCGCGAACTCTTGAAGCGCGGTGTCAGCGAATACATTGTCACGCCGGTGAGCACGCTTCAGTTGATCGAAGCCGTCTCAAATCTCTACAACAATCCCGATAGCGACCCCGTCGGTCAGGTCATTTCGTTTATCGGCGCGAAGGGCGGCGTGGGGTCGTCGACAATCTGCCACAACGTCAGCTGGGTTCTGGCCGAACAATTACGAGCCAATTGCGTCATTGCCGACCTCGATCTCGCGTTTGGCACTACGGGACTCGATTTCGATCAAGATCCGGTACAGGGAATCGCAGATGCTCTCGGTTCGCCGGAGCGGCTCGACGAGATGCTGCTCGATCGGCTGCTGACGAAATGCTCTGAACAATTGTCGATTTTTGCTGCACCCGTCGTGTTGGACCGCGAATACGATCTGTCCGCTGACGCGTGCGACATGGTCCTCGATGTCGTTCGCCAAAGCGTGCCGTTCGTCACGGTGGATTTGCCGCACACATGGACGGGCTGGTGCAAGCGGATACTGATGCAATCGGACCAGGTTGTCATCACGGCCGAGCCGGATCTTGCGAACCTCCGCAATGCGAAAAATATTATCGAGTTGCTCAAGCTGTCGCGGAAGAACGATGCCGAGCCTCGCTTGATCATCAATCGGGCCAACATGCCAAAGCGGCCTGAGATTTCCATCAAGGAATTCGAACAGAATGTCGGCATGAAAGCGACCAGCGTCATCGATTTCGACGTCGAGAACTTCGGTCAAGCCTCGATCAACGGGCGCATGATTGAAGAACTCAATCCAAAGGCAGGTTCGGCTCAAAATTTCCGGTCTATCGCACATATCGTGGCGAACCGGCGAGAGGTGAAGCAGGAGAAGAAGGCCAGCGGCGCATCAGCACTTGCTCCACTTTTCGAGAAATTGAGGTTCAAGCGGAGCTAAAGCTGGATCCGGTCGGACGTAAAACGTCCTGGCGATCGACAGAACGATAAGCCTACTTCGGCATCAAAACCAAAGCATCATTCGACCGGCCAATCGCGACTGCGATGATCCCGTCGAATGCTGCTTTTCAGCCTGCTCGCAGCGCTTCTCGTCTCTTTTGTGGTGAAGAAATTCGTTTCGCAGTCACTTGGTCGATCAATTTCCGAAATATTTAGAAAGGCAGGACATTCTGCCTTGTGCTGGCTCGGCAGCCAGACGTTAAGCATGGAGATCACTCAATGTTCGGTCGGCGTACTGGCGAACCAACTGCTCCGAAGCTTGCAGGGCCAGCACCGGCGGCTAATACGGCGGCTGCCGTCCGCCCCGCTGCACAGAGGGCGCCTGCGGCGGCAGTGCCACCGCCACCGCCAGCGCGCATCGAAATGCCTGAACAAAAACGCCGGCATTCCGAAGAATATTACGACATTAAATCGACGGTGTTCAACGCACTGATCGACGCGATCGACCTAACACAGCTGACAAAGCTCGATCAGGCGGCTGCGCGGGAAGAGATCCGCGACATTGTCAGCGAAATTATCCAGATTAAAAACGTCGTGATGTCGATTGCCGAGCAGGAAGAACTGCTCGAAGACATCTGCAACGATGTTCTCGGCTATGGGCCATTGGAGCCGCTGCTTGCACGCGACGACATCGCCGACATCATGGTCAACGGGGCGAGCACTACCTACATCGAGGTCAACGGTAAAGTTCAAATGACCGGCGTGCGGTTCGCCGACAACCAGCAGCTGCTCAACATTTGTCAGCGTATCGTCAGCCAGGTTGGCCGGCGCGTCGACGAATCAAGCCCGATCTGCGACGCGCGCTTGCCGGACGGCTCGCGCGTCAACGTGATTGCACCACCGCTCGCGATCGACGGACCAGTATTGACTATTCGTAAGTTCAAGAAGGATCGATTGAGGCTTGAGCAACTGGCCAAGTTCGGGTCGATCAGCCAGCAGACCAAAACGATCCTGGAAATCATCGGACGCGTCCGCTGCAATATTCTGATTTCTGGCGGCACGGGTTCGGGCAAGACGACGCTGCTCAATTGTATGACGGCATCGATCGACCACGACGAACGCATTATTACCTGTGAGGATTCGGCGGAGCTTCAGCTGCAGCAACCGCATGTCGTGCGTCTCGAAACGCGCCCGCCCAACCTCGAGGGTGAGGGCGAAGTGAAGATGCGCGACCTCATCAAGAATTGCCTGCGTATGCGCCCGGAACGGATCATCGTCGGTGAGGTCCGCGGACCCGAGGCCTTCGATTTGCTGCAGGCGATGAACACGGGCCACGACGGCTCGATGGGCACCCTCCACGCGAACTCACCACGCGAGGCAATCAGCCGTCTTGAAAGCATGATCATGATGGGTGGCTTCGCATTGCCACCCAAGACAATTCGAGAAATGATTTCGGGATCTGTTGACATCATTATTCAGGCCTCACGCTTGCGTGACGGCTCGCGCAAGGTCACGCACGTGACCGAAGTTGTGGGCATGGAAGGCGACGTGATCACGCTGCAGAACATCATCGTGTTCGACATCATGGGTGAAGATGCCAATGGCAAATTGATCGGCCGACATCGGTCAACCGGTATTGCCCGGCCTCGTTTCTGGGATCGTGCTGAATACTACAAGGAAGACGCACGTTTGGCTGAAGCCCTGTCGTCTGCCGAAGCCCGCGACACCAATGGCAATACGATCGGAGAGCAAAATGCTTGATGTTCTGTTGGTCGCATCTTTATCGTTTGTCATCTGCACCGGCCTTTACATGTTTATGTCTCCGAGCCTCGCTAGAGAGGACGTGAGCGATCGCATCCAGACGGCAACCACGTCGCGGTCAAAAAAAGTTGCTGCCAGCAGCGCAGCTGATGCCACAAATTCGCGCAAGCGCGCAGTTTCTGAGACGCTAAAGGACTTAGACGCCCGCAAAAAGAAAACCGAAAAAAAGACGCTTCGGGCACGATTGGAACAGGCCGGCTTCGACGCAGAGCCGGTCCATTTCTGGATATTCAGTGCCGTATGCGCTGTTGTTTGCGCATTCGCTGTCTACATCTCGTTGCCGATTTCGGTGGCTACTTTGGCGCTGCCGCTTTCGATTGTCGCAGGATTCGCTGGTGGGCTCGGGTTGCCCAACTGGGGCCTGAACTACATGGTCAAAAAGCGGCAGAAGAAATTTCTTGCGAACCTCGCCAACGCACTCGACGTTGTCGTCCGCGGCATCAAGACAGGCCTGCCGCTGAATGAATGTCTCGGCATCATTGCGCGAGAGAGCCCAGAGCCGATCGCTAGTGAAATTCGCGAAGTCGTCGATCAGCAGCGCGTCGGTGTTACCCTTAGCGATGCGCTCGATCGACTGGTCGTTCGGATGCCACTGCCTGAAGTCAAGTTTTTGTCGATTGTGATTTCGATCCAGCAGGCTTCGGGCGGTAACCTCTCCGAAGCTCTCGGCAACCTGTCTCAGGTTCTGAGAGATAGAAACTCGCTCAAGCTCAAGGTCAAAGCGCTGTCAGCAGAAGCACTCGCATCTGCTGCGGTGCTTGGATGTCTGCCACCTGGCGTCGTCCTCATGGTCCATATCTCGACGCCTAACTATCTACGGCCTTTATGGGACACGACCACGGGCAATTTCTTAGTCGGTATCGGCATCGTCATGATGGCGATGGGAATTTTCGTGATGAACAAGATGATCAACTTCAAGTACTGACCGGGTTGGATGGACCATGCAGGATTTTATCACAACGGTCATGGCGCCAGAGTTCCTGGCGACTTTATTCGCTGCCATTTGTGCGCTCGCGACAATTTTGACCTTCGGCCTGCCGTTTCTAGAACAGGACCGGGTCAACCAGCGTATGCGCGTCATGGCGGTGGAGCGTGATAAATTGCGCGCTGAACGCCTCAAGGATATGGCGGTTCAGGAGCGAAGCACTGGTGGCAAGCTGCGTCAGGCGCCGAAAGGGTTCATCCTGCGGATCGTCGATCAGCTCAACTTGCGGGAAAAATTCGACAACGAGACGCTGCGTGGGCGATTGAAGTCGGCTGGCTTCCGTTCGGAAGCCCATTTGGCGACGTACATGGCGTACCGGGTTATTTGTCCGCCCGCTTTGTTCGTCATTTCGATGATCTACATGATGTTCATCGCGCGTCTTGATATGTCGCCGATGTTGATGTTGCTGATCGCTATGGCATTGGCCTTCTTCGGGTTCTATTTCCCCAACATCTTTATTGAAAACAAGATCGGTAAGCGCAAAGTTGCCATCGAGCAGGCGTTTCCCGACGCACTCGATATGCTGCTGATTTGCGTCCAAGCCGGTATGTCAGTTGAAGCCGCATTTGGTAAGGTTGCGCGCGAAGTCACGGTCCAGTCGATCGAACTCGCCGAGGAACTTTCGCTGACCACAGCAGAGCTGTCGTACCTGCCGGATCGCCGCATGGCTTATGAGAATTTGTCGAAGCGTACCGGTCTGGAAGGCGTCAAGTCGGTCTGTACCGCGCTCATTCAGGCGGAACGATACGGGACACCGGTCGGCCAGGCGTTACGTGTCATGGCCAAAGAAAACCGCGAATTGCGACTGTCGAAAGCCGAACAGAAAGCTGCGGCCTTGCCACCGAAGTTGACGGTCCCGATGATCGCATTCTTTATCCCAGTGTTGTTTCTCGCGATCCTGGGGCCAGCTGTGATCACGGTCATGAAGTTGCAATAGCCGATCTTGCTATTGCAATCGGCGGGAAACTCACGGCGGTCAGCTTTTTCGGTTGAAGAAGGCCTTGAAGGCTAATTGCGCCTCGTTCGACGAAAGCCGTTCGGCGAAGATCGCTGCTTCGGTTTCGATGGCTGCCGACAGCCCGGCCGTATCGCCGCGCAGCAGACGGCGGGAGGCTAGCATGGCCTGTCTCGGCTTGGCGGCAAGCCGGTGAGCCGCGTCGAGCGCGGTCGTTTCCAAAGCCTCGCTTTCGACGATGGCATTGATAAGCCCGGCATTTTTGGCGCGTTCGGCGGAGAACGCCTCGCCCAAGACCAGCAGTTCGAAGGCTCGCTGGTGGCCCATGATGCGGGGGCCGATCAGGCTCGAGCCGGCTTCGGGAACGAGCCCGAGGTCGAGAAACGGCGTCTGGAAGCGCGTCGTCGGGGTCGCGTAAACCAGATCGCAATGCATCAATAGCGTTGTGCCGATGCCGATCGCAAGCCCGTCGACGGCGGCAATCATCGGCTTTTCGACTTTCGGAAGAAGGCGGAGGAAGTCGAGAACGGGCCCTTCCAATACCGACGATCCAGACGTTGATCGCGACATGAAGTCGGCGAGGTCGTTGCCGGCGGTAAAAACGCCCGGCTGCCCGAGGAATAGGTGGACGCCGACCTGATCATCGCGGTCTGCGCTGATGATCGCGGCAACCATGGCTGCATACATTTCGCCGGTTAGTGCGTTTTTCTTCGATGGTCGCGCAAACCGAATTGTCTGAACGCCACCGGTTGTAGCGATTGCGATATCTGGCGTCATGATACGCCTCCTCGTGGGGCTGGTCCGGTTGCCGACGGCGATTGCTGCATCAGTATGACTGCAAACGTCACGATGGCAAAGCCGACGATTTGGACGACGCTCAGCGTCTCTCCAAAGATCACGAAAGCCATCAGGGAGGTGACGGATGGGACTAGGTAGAACAGAGCCGATGTGCGCGAAACGGCGTTCTCCCGGATCAGCAGCATCAGCAATGAAATCGCTCCAAGTGAAAGCACGCAAACCAGCCACAATAGTGCGAAGATGAAGCTTGGTGTCCAGTTCACCTGCTGCGTTTCTGCCAGGAACGAAATGGGCGCTGAAATGGCCAACGCACCGACAAACTGCCAGACGGCACCTGGCAGGAGCGGTATCCCAGTTGCAAAGCGCTTTTGGTAGATCGTGCCCGCCGTTATGGCGAGTAGGGCGACGACAACCGAAGTGACACCTGGCGCACCGAGCGAGCCAAGCCCAGAGCTGCCGAATTTCGGCATAATGACCAGCAGCGTTCCGGCGAGGCCGAGGGCTAAACCGGTCAAGTGGCGTCTGGTGATGACATCACGAAGCATGAGACCGGCGAATATGGCCGTCAAAACGGGTTGCAACGAGCAGATCAGCGCGGTGACGTTGGCGTCCATGCCGTTATACGCGCCCCAACTGATGCCGCCGAGATAGGACGCGTGGAGGAGCGCGCCAGCGACAATGGCGTGAAATCGCTGGCTTGCGGTCAGCGACGCTGGTGTGACCAGCATGCCGACCGGGATCAAAATTGCCAGAACCATAACGAACCGGATCGACAGCAGCGTAAACGGTTCGGCTCCTGCAACGGCGAGTTTGGTGCCGATGAACCCCGACGACCAAAGGAATACAAATAGGGCAGGTGCGATTCGTAGCAACATGACGGGCTTTCGGGCGTGGTGCACGACCAACGCCTGCCCGAGACAGCGACCGACGGCAAGCCCGCTTCGACGACGCGATCTCGCTATGTTCCTGGCCGTTGGGACATAACGGGTTTCGATCTGCACATCAATGCAAGTAAATCGAAACCATTCTGGTGCTTTAGTGCTCGCTGCTTATGGTGCTGTAAGCGGCGAGTGCGTCCAAAATGACCATCACACGTGCCAGCGTTGATATCGAGCCTCAGGCCAACCGCATGGCCGGGTCTCGCATGCGCGGTGGCAAGGGCTCGTTCCCGATGCGTTGTCTGATGGGGGCCGCAATAACAGCGGCGGTATTCTGGCTTTCGGCAACGATCTATCTCGTCGTTACGCCCAAAGTCTTTGTCAGCCGCTTCACGTTGATCGTGCCGGGAGCTGGCGCCAGCACCACGATGCAACTCGAAAGCATCGGACAGTCCACATCGAGCGTGAATTCGCCCTACAACACGGTCTCGCTCAATCCGAAGGTCGTCTACAAAGAGATCGCCAACAGCGATTTGGTTCGCTCGCGCGCATCGCAGAGCTTGGGGATCGAATTTGCCGAGCTCGGCCGCCCCCGCGTCAAGCTCATCGACGAAACGTCGCTGATGATGTTTGAAATGTCGGGCGCCACGCCCGAGGCTGCGCAGCAGAAGTCACAGGCGCTGCTCACGGCGTTCGACGAACAGCTCGATATTTTGCGGAAGGACGAACTTGCCAAGCGCTCGGAAGCGGTGACCAAGAACCTGTATGGCTACAAAGCGGCTGTTGATTCCGCCCGTCAACGCATCACGGAGATACAGGTCGAAAGCGGCCTCGTCTCGATCATACAGTTCAACGAGATCGTTGGCAGCCTTGCCGCCGCTCGTCGCAAGCTCGCTGACCTCAATGGTGACCTTGACCGCCTGCGTCAGGAGCAGGCGCGGCTCGCATCCCGTCTCGGCTTTCAGCCGGGCGAAGCAAGCATCGCGTTGCGGATCGCAAGTGACCCAAGCCTCGTAAAGGTTGTCGCCGAGTACGCTGATGCCAGCGGACTGTTTGCATCCGAGTCCCGTAGGCTTGGGCCTCAGAATCCGACGCTGATGGCGATCGCCAACCGGCGTGATGCGGCGCTCAGCAAAATAAAAATCGCCGTCAACTCAGCGTCGACGAGCGACGGCGATCCGTTTACGCAAGTGCTGGTCGCAAACGTGTCGCAACAGGCCGAGCTTTTGCAGTTGCTGGTGCGAACGGAAGCGCAGATTTCTGGAAAAGCCGAAGAATTAAAGACCATTACTGCAGAGAAAGAGCGACTTGAATTAGAGACCGCCCGTCTCAGCACTGCTGCCGCCCGGCTCGAAGATTTGCGCAAAGAGCAGATCCTTGCCGAAGCGGTCTATTCATCTGCGATCGCGCGGGTTGATACGTCGAAGTCTGACATCTACGGCGCCTATCCGATCGTTCAGGTCGTCGCCGCGCCGACGCTGCCTGAAGGCCACGAGCAACCTCGCCGCCTTTATGCGTTCGCTGGTGGCATGGCTGGAACGTTGTTCTCCGCCATGGCCTGGGGGCTCATATGGCTGCATCATTACCAAAGCCGGAAACGGTCGAGGAGACGATCGTCCTCTGGCTGATCCTTTCGGCATGGGGATTGTGGGCGATCGGTGCGCTCTACCACGTTTATTCGATCGCGCCGTGGTTGCTCGCCGGTTTGGCGTTTGCGCGGCGGTTCGGCTTCACCGACGCGAACCCGAATAGCCTGCCACCACTGCCTTGGACGGTGTGGTTATGGTTGTCGGGCATGTTTACGATGGCTGTCGCGCTTGTCATCGGACACATAAATTTCGAGTTCGGCGTCATCGACATCGCGAAGTCGATGTTTGGCTGGGCCAAGGGTTGGGCGCTGATGGCAATCCTGCCGTTTGCCGGCGCGACGCTGCGCATCCGTCCTCAGCTGTTGTTTCGGGCAGCGAACCTGCTCGCTGCACAGACGCTGATAATCACCCCAGTGCTCATGGCCGGCGCTGAGCTTGGCCTGCCGCCGGTGCTCTACGTTTCGCCGCTCTTTTACATTGGCGGTGCGTCTGAGGCGTTTTTCGAGGTTGGAACGCACTGGGTCGATCCCGGAACGACCGACGTCCGGTTTCGCTTTTTTGCGCCGTGGGGACCGGCGGCAGCATTCATCGCCCAGGTGCTGCTCGTGCTTGGGCTATCGGACCGTGACTGGCGTTGGCGGATTGTGGCGGTCGTCTGTGCATGCGTGATGTGCTGGCTCGCCAAATCGCGATTGTCACTCGTTGCCATTCCGGTTTTGCTGGTGGCATTGCCGATGATGTCCAATCTCTACCGGCCCGCCGTGATCGCGCTGAGCGGGATCGTTACGGCGACGGCGGCCTTCGCTTTTCCAATGACAAAAGCCCTGGTCGAGGATGCAAACGACCGATTTCGAAACGCGCGCAAGGATTCGAGCCGCGTGCGGCGCATGCTCCAGGATATCGCGATCCACCGCTGGTGGAACGAGGCACCCTTGTTCGGCCACGGGCAAGTCGAGCGCGGCCCGCATCTGGTCGAGTTCATGCCGATCGGTACGCACCACACGTGGAACGGTTTGTTGTTCGTCAAAGGCGTGACCGGCTGGATCAGTTTTGCGGTGCCAATGGCCGTGTCGTTCGCGGTTCTGCTTGTCAGGGCGCAGCGTGATCGGGTTGCGTTGGCCGCAGTGGGATTTCTGGCCGTCGTTTTCTTGAACGCGATGGGCGAGAATATCGAGATTTTGGCTTATCTCGCGTGGCCGGGTTTCCTGCTTCTTGGTATGGCGCTGAAGCGTCGCCGCGTCGGCGTGTTCGCTGAATTGCTGGGATGCCGACGATGACGCTTTAATTCGAGCATTGTCGTCGTCTTTACGGCTTTGAAGTTTTAGGCTGATAAGCGTCCCGGTAAGTGCTGTTGGAGGGATCATGCCAGCTCATATAATGGCGGTTATGGCTTCGAGCGATTGGTCGGTGATCGCGCCGCGATTCGTCGGTGAGATCGCGCTTATGACCGTCGCGGCCGTGCTGCTCGGCTATGCCGTCTACCGGGCGTTGCCGCCATCGGCGAACCCGAAGCTGTTTGGGACGGTGGTGCCGTTCTTTGCGCTTGGCCTGCTGTCGTACACCGGCAGCTATTCGGCTGCGACCGCACTCGTGCTTTTTCTCATCTTGGCCGTTATCGCGATCGGGCTTGGCATATCTTGACGCGCAGACGGCCTTATTTGAGCCGGACGGCGAGGCCTGAAACGAGGAGATGGGCTTCGGTCGAGGCCGCTGCGGTCGCTTGGTTGACCCGGCCTAGACAGTCGCGATAGGCGCGTGCCAAGGCGTTGTCTGGGACGATGCCAAGGCCGACTTCGTTGGTGACCGTGATGATCAGCGGGCCGGTTTTGCTGGGAAAGAGGCATGCCGATCGGGCCACTATCTCGGCCTCGGTGATGCCATCGAGCATCAGGTTTGAAACCCACAGGCTCAGGCAGTCGACAATCACGACCGGCGTCGTGACCATTGAAAGTGCGGACGCTAGGTCGCGCGGAGCCTCGATCGTGCGCCATGACTGGTTACGCTCGTTCCGGTGACGATCAATGCGATCGGTCATCTCGTCGTCGAACGCCTCGGCGGTGGCGATGAAGGTCACGGCGTTGCCAGAGGCGATGCTCGCACGGCGCAACGCGAAACTCGATTTGCCGCTGCGAGCGCCGCCGGTCACGAATACGAGCCCGGTCTCAGCCATGGGTTGATGCTGCCTCGAGGGTTCCGGGTGCTGCGAAGACATCGGAATGGAGAAGGCCTGCGAGGATTTCGATCCCCCGAACGGCCTTCGGGGTCAGCTGGCAATAGTATTGCGCGTCGAGTGCATATCGGTTGGTCACGGACGGCAGGGTGTACGCGGCGAGATCGGGCAGAGTTTCGAGATCGGCCAATGTGGCTTGTAGCGAGTAGCCGCAGAACGAGAACAACAGCACGTCTGGCCGTTCGATTGCGATTTCGGCCCAGGTCGAACGTGGGCTCGCTACGCCGGACGCTGGTCCGATCGCGACGGCGCCGGCTGCTGCGAGCATGTCGGGCACCCAATGGCCGCCGAGGAACGGTGGATCTAACCATTCGACGAAAGCGACACGGGGCATTGGTCGTCCGGAGACGGCTTCGCGAACCGCTTCGACGCGGGCACGTAATGCCGCGATTTCCGCAGATACATCGCGGCCGATGCCGTCGCCCACGATCGCGATATCCGTATAGAGGTCTTCGAGCGTCGTGCCGTTGAGGAACAAGGTCGGTGTCTCGCGTGAAAGGCAGGCGTTGGCGCGCGCGACCTCTTGCGCGCCGACCGCGCAGACGTCGCATACGCCTTGCGTCAAGATAAGGTCGGGGCGGAGACGGTCGAGCAGCGCCTCGTTCACGCGGTAGAGGCTTTCGCCTTTGGCCGAGGCGGCCGAGACGAACCGGTCGATCTCACCTTGCGACAGACCGTCCGGGACGATGCTCGATGTGAGGACCACAGCGCCGGTGTCGCGGTTCTCGCAGCAATGGGAGATGCCGACCGGCTCGACGCCGAGATGGCGCAGGATTTCGGTCGCCGATGGGACCAGCGAGACGACGCGGGGATGATCCAAAGAGTGTTGACTGCTATCCATGCGCTGGCCGCCTCGCTGGTGTTTACGGTGTCAGGTCAGTTCCGCAGTCTGACGCCAGCATAGGCGCCGATGCCCGGGCGCTGGAAGCCGTTGGGGTCTTCGTACTCTTTGTCCAACAGGTTATCGACGCGCCCGATCAGGCTGACGTGTTCGTTGACCTTGTAGTCGGCGGCGATGTTCACGGTGGTGAAGCTCGATTGGCGGATGGTGTCGAACGTCTCGCGGTCGATGTCGAAGCGCTCGCCGATGTAGATCAGCGACGATGTTAGCAGGAGCCGGTCGACGGGCTGCCAACCAATAGAGAGCGTTGCTTTGTTGCGCGGGCGGCGCAACAGGTCTCTGCCGGTTTCGGCATTTTGCGCTTCGGTGTACGTATAGTCGGCGCGGACGCGAAGCGTCTCGGTGATGTCGGCACTTGTGAAAACCTCGATGCCGGATGTTTTTGCCTTTCCGACGTTGACGACCGTGCCGCCGCCGAATGGCCCTAGGGTCGGGTCGAAGACGAACTCGATCAGGTCCTCGATTGTGTTGCGGAAATAGGTCAGGCCGGTGCGCGCTCGACCACCGATCAACGCCTGCTCGAAACCGACATCCATACCGCGACTGGTTTCAGGTGTCAGATTGCGGTTGGCGATGAAGGGGAAAAACGGGTCGGGGAAGTCCTGAAAGCGCTGCGACAGCGACGGCGCCTTGAAGGCGGTGCCAAAACTTGCTCGGAATGTCGTTCCTGTCGCGTCGATCACGGCAGCGGGAGCGAAGCGCCACGTTGTGGCCTCACCAAAACTTTCATTGTCATCAAAGCGAAAATTACCCGTCAAGAACAGATTGCGGACCGGTTCGAACTGAGCTTGAACGTACGCGCCGGTATTGGCTTCCTCGACGGCGAGACCGGGCGCAAATGCTGTTGTCGGTTGCGTCAGGCGTTCGTTTTGCCAGTCGCCGCCAAGCGTCACCGTCAGCCCCGGCGTGACTTCGGCAATTGTTCGCGCATCGCCTTTGACGCGGGTGCCGAAGCCTGCAGCCGTGGTGGCCCCGATGTCAGAGATCGTATCTGAATCGACGCCCACATAGCTGATACCTGCGATCGTTTGCAGCCGACCACCAAAGTTCGTCAGGACCGTTTCAGCGCGCGTCGACAGCTGATCGCTTCGGCTGGTTGTCAGTTTGCGATCGGTCGGATTTGACTGAAATTGATACTCGGTATCTGAGTAACGTGCTGCAACATTGAAGGCGACGTTGGGCGATACGTCGATGCCAAGTTTTGTCGAAAAGGTCCAATTCTCGTATTCGCTGTCGCGTTGAGCAAAACCCGGTGGGATCAGCCGTTCGGGCACAACGGCGAAGCCGTCGACCTCGGAGTGCGATGCGGAAAAAGCGTACCGTAAATTGTTCGATTTCCCCCGCGCGCTAATGGCTTCGTTAATGGTGCCGAACGAACCCGCTTCGGCGAGGGCTTCGATTTCGAACGGCTTGGTGGCGTCTTGGGTGTAGAGCACGACGACGCCACCGATGGCATCGGCTCCGTAGAGGCCCGATTGCGGGCCGCGCAGCACCTCCACTCGACCCAGGTCGAACGTGGTCAGGAGGCCAAAGTCAAACGCGCGGTTGGCATCGACAGGATTGCCGACATCGATGCCGTCGATAATGACCTTGGTGTGGTTTGAGTTCGTGCCGCGTACGAAAATCGATGTGGTGCCGCCCGGACCGCCGGTCTGGACGACCTGGACACCGGGAACGGTAGATAACAGCTCGGGCGCATTGCGCGCTTGTCGCGCTTCGATCGCGCTGCCGGGGATGACGGTGACGGAGCTTGCGATGCTATCGAGCGGCTGGTTGACGCCGGTCGCGGATACCGCTGTTGCGCCCTTATCGATGGCGTCTGCTTGATCGCTAATTGTTGAAGGCTGTTGTGGCGGGCTGGCCTGCGGTTGTCTGCGGGAGGCGGCTGGGCTTGTTCGTTGGTCGCCCGCCCTCGGCGCTGTTGTCGGCTGGGAGCGCGATTGCGGTGTCGCGATCGGGGCTTGAGCCGATTCCGGGGAGGTGACGGTGACTTTCGGCAGTTGCACTGCGTCGGGCGACGTTGAAAGTTGAGCGTGAGCGCCCGATGTTATCAGAAGCTGCGCTGCTAGACATGAGTGGAAACTCACGGTCCAGATGCGATAGTTCGCGTTGATCCGGTTTGTCTTCATTTTCGGCCCCGATGTGCAAGGGGCAGAGCTCGAAACGCCGGACATGCGACGCACTGGTGCTGGCCGCGAAACGTGTGGTTTCGCAACGGGCTCCGACGGCTGGCGAACGCAATGAGGCGGCCGCCCATGTCCGGCGAATTGCTCCGCCGGTTGGTCCATGTGCCGCCGCTACGATGGGTGTCGCGCGACCGGGGTAAACGACCCGACCGCTCGGACTCATGCTTCGCTCCGCCGCGCCCCACGCACGGTAGATGGGCTGCTTGTGAAGGCAGGTCTCCTGGCTTGCGGCTCAAACGTTTCCTGCGGCCTTCCCGGTTGTCGCGGGTGAAAACCCGAGGCAGCCAGTGGCATGTGCGCAGTCAACTCGCCGCTTACAGTTGCGGGGGCAGCCGCGGTTTAGAAAGATCGCCCCACATTCGAGGTTCCCCGTCGCACCGCGTTCCCTTTTCACTTCGGCAGCCCGGAGACCGACTGAAGACCTTCACCTCATCAATGACGCATGGGCACCGTGGTCTGTCAATGATCTGATTGTGCAACATCGGCTCCATAGATTTGCGCACGAGGTCGGCAAGGCGAGCGCGTTCTAATTTCTCCGATCGGCAATTTCGCGCTTGAAGGCCGCCGTCGCACTTGCGAAAAGCGGGGGATGACGCGCATCGGGCGCGGAACCCAATCGAGAGATGACTTGAGATGCAGAATGAAATTCGAGGCACGACATCTGGCCAGCTCAAGTCTGGTCACTGGATGTGGGTCGCCGTTATCGCCGTCGCCAGCGTCGCGTTGAGCCTGAAGTTGCAGTGCGTGTTGCCGTTCGCGGCTCTTGCAGCCATCGGCGTGATGGAGATGCGCCGCAGTGAAGCGCTGACGCTCGTCGGCTTGGCGTGGGCGATCAACCAAGTGCTCGGCTACACCGTGCTCGGGTACCCCAATGAGGCCCAAAGCTACGGCTGGGGCGCGATGATCGGGCTTGGCGCGGTGGCGGCCGTGTTCGCTGGCGAAGCTGCGCGCAATGCGCTCGCATCACGGCATTACGCCATCAAAGCGTGTGCTGTACTCGTGATGGCCTACGCCGCTTATGAAGCGGTGTTGTTTGCTGCGCGGATCGTGCTGCCAGCGACCGATCTTGCCTTCTCTGCGCGGATTGTTGCCGAATATGGATTGGTCAATGCGGTTGCATTTGTGTCGCTGCTTGCGATTCACTGGATCGGGTCGCAGGCTGGTGTGCTGGGTCGCCGCACCGAGGCGTAACTGACGCTCGACTGTCGATATCGTGACGGTCATCGTCGACATATGAAGTGGCCGCTGGGTGTTTCCAGTGGCCACTTTTGTTTTGTGGCAAGCGTCAGCACAGCCGGACGCGTTTGACGGTGGCGGGGGCCGCTATCGACGCCGCGTTAGTGACGCCGGGCTGGTTCGACCAGTCGGCGTAGTTGCGCATCTCTCCGGATGTTTTCAACTTTCTCAGCCGGGCGAAGTCGATCTCGGCCGTCACCCATTGCGGCGCGCTGAGCGGTCCTTCGGCCAGGGTTCCGGTGTCAGACAACAGTGCGTCTGGCGGCACCAGAACGCAGGCCGAACCCTCGTTACGGTCGACGGCGGGTGACCATAGGGCGTCGCCGACAGTGGGGGACGTTACGACGGCGATCGTGTTTTCAAGCGCGCGTGCAGCGGCACCGGCGCGGATGCGATGGAACCCCGACACGCGTTCGGTGCACGACGGGACCAAAAGCAATTCGGCGCCGGCTTCGGCCAAGGCGCGGACCAGCAACGGGAACTCGCAGTCGTAGCAGATGGCTATGCCGATGGTGCCGATCGCCGTTTCGAAAACGCGCAGTGGTCCACTCGGTACGATGCCCCAATCGCGCTCGAACGGCGTCATGATGATCTTGTCTTGGACGCCGACGTGCCCATCTGGCGTCACGAGTTGCGCGGCGTTGACATAGCGGCCGTCGGCGTTCCGCGCCGGGCCTGAGCCGACGAGAATGTGGACGCCATGCTGACGGGCGAGGTCGACATGAAGCGCAACGCGCCGCTCGGCTTCGTCGGCGACGGCTGTCAAAGTTTTGGCAAGGTCGCTGGAGATGGACGGGCCGAAAGCTGCGGCCTGTTCGATCGCGGCATACTCGGGAAATACCAGCAGTTGAGCACCCGTTGCGGCGCCATCAGCGACCCACGAGCGGATCTTGTCCTCCCACTCGGCGAGCGTTGCGGGCTCACCGATCGGGTATTGAGCCGCACTGATGACAAGTTTTCGGGGAGCGGAGTTTGCCACTGGCTAAAGCTCCTTGATCCAGAACTGCATGGTCTTTTCCGTTTCAGTGGTCTGGTCGATGTCGGTCCAGGCATAGGTGCCTGTGATGCCATCAGCGCGTTTGTAGCCCCGCTTTGTCCAGAAAGCATCGAGTGGCTGATAGTTTGGCGGGCGCAGTGGATGATCGGCGGGCCGCACGACGGATGCGAACGTCGCGTGGGTAAAGCCGCCGAGTTTGTGGGCGTGGGCCTCGCGCAGATCGAAGAACGCGTGGCCGAGGCCGCGTCCGCGATAGCCTTTTTGCAGCACGCTCTCGCTGCAATAGAACAGAGACCTCGGTTCGTATCCGTTGGCTTCAAAGGCGGCGGCGAAGCTTGGATCGATCGACAGCAGTGGTCCGCCTGTCGACGCGCCGATAATGCGGCCGTTGTCGCTGGCGATGACGCAAACGGCGCCATATGCGGCGGCGAACTTGGTCAGGTAGGCCTGCTCGTATTCAATTGTTCCGTCGTAGAGATACGGGAAGTCGCGGAAGACCTCGATCCTCAGGCGAGCCAGTTCGGGCAAGGCTGGCGTCAGCGCCACCCCGGAAAGGGCTTCAACGTGCAGTGGGGTCGGCAGCGCGCCGGTCGAGCTTATGGCATCCGTCATTTCTTTTTCTTTTCGATTTTATTCTTGGCGGTGCAAATCACGATTTTTGGTTCGTGCTTCCTCGCTTCAGCTTCATCCATCGCCGCGTAGGCGCAGATGATAAGCTTGTCCCCCACGCAGGCTTTGCGGGCCGCAGCGCCGTTAAGGCCGATCGCGCCCGAGCCGCGCGCGCCCACAATGACATAGGTCGCGAAGCGCTCGCCGTTGTCGATATTGTAGATTTCGACGCGCTCGTTGATCAGTAGGCCGGCGGCCTCGATCAGCGTCTCGTCGATCGAGATCGAGCCTTCATAATGCAAGTCGCACTCCGTCACGACGACGCGGTGCAACTTGCACTTGAGCATTGTCAGCAGCATCAGGCTGAAACCTGCATGATCCAGTCGGTGAGGTTGTAGTAGGTCGTCACGCGGGCGATTTTGCCGTCGCGGACAACGAAGAATGTTCCGGCCGGCAGCACATAGGTTTGGCCGTTTGCAGCGGGCAAGCCTTCGTCGGTTTTGAGGTAGGCGCCATTCACGTTGAACTCTGCAGCGGCGCGTTCGCCGTCGCGGCTGACCATGACCGCGATGTTGTCCAGGCGCTCCTGGTAATGGTGCGTCATGCGGGCGTTGAAGGCGCGGAATTTCTCGATGCCGTGACGGCGCTCGCCCTGGTTGACATCATGGATCACGTCCGACGCGAGGCAGGCGAGCATTCCATCGCTGTCGCCGCTGTTGAAGGCGTCGAAATAGCGGCGGATCAGGGCGGCTGTTGCTTGCCGGGCGGTGCTTTCTGCGGCGTCCGTCATGACGTAAACTCCTCTATTGTGGCCTGTGGCCTGTGGCCATTATTTTGATGAACTTGATTCCTGGCTGCGTGGGTTAGGGCAAAATCGGCGTTTGTCCACCGGGTCGCAGCCGCACCGTAAATGTTGTTGTTGAAGCGTTTACTTATTTGTGGCAGGCCATCTGGGATCGAGCGCAGGCTCCCGTACCGCGAATGTCGTGGTCGAGGGCGTCAGAGTTCCGCCGCCGCCGGTTTTATGCAGGCTTTGAGTCCGCATTGATACCCGTGCACTTTTGCGGCTTTCCCTCGAAAAGACAGCGCTCTTTCACCAGACCGCCGCGCCTCCGCGCCCCGCATGGGCTCGCAGGCCATACAACCTGCCGTCAATTGACGACGCCCACGGAGAGAACTTTTTTGGAAACGAACACGTCCGCCGAGCCGGTAATCATCGCCGAGCCGGTAACCTTCGCCGATCTGGGGCTCAGCGCCAAGGTCCTCGAGGCGGTCACGTCCTCGGGATATACGATCCCGACACCGATACAAGCCAAAGCGATCCCGACCGCTCTCACCGGCCGAGACGTCCTTGGTATTGCACAAACCGGAACCGGCAAAACCGCCTCGTTCACACTGCCGATGATCTGTCGGCTTGAAACTGGCCGCGCCCGCGCCCGGATGCCCCGCTCGCTGATCCTGGCCCCCACGCGCGAACTCGCCGCCCAGGTGGCCCAGGCGTTCGACAAGTATGGTGTCAACCACAAACTCGACGTTGCGCTGCTGATCGGCGGCGTCTCGATGGACGAACAGACCCGCAAACTCGAGCGCGGCGTGGACGTCCTGATCGCGACACCCGGTCGGCTGCTCGATCATTTCCAACGTGGTCGCATTCTGCTGATGGGCGTCGAAATTCTCGTCATCGACGAAGCCGATCGCATGCTCGACATGGGCTTTATCCCCGACATCGAAAAGATCTGCAAACTGCTGCCGCCGCAACGCCAAACGCTGTTTTTCTCGGCCACGATGCCGCCAGAGATCACCCGCCTCGTCCATACCTTCATGCGCGACCCAGAGCGGATCGAGGCAGCCCCGCCCGCGACGACAGCCAAGACGATCACGCAGCGTTTCGTCTATTCGCCGACCGGCGAAGACTGGGACAAGCGCGAGATCCTGCGAACGCATCTGCGTACCGACGGTGTTCGCAACGCGATCATCTTCTGCAATCGCAAGGTCGATGTTGCGATTTTGCTGAAATCGCTCGTCAAACACGGCTTTAACGCTGGCGGCCTCCATGGCGACATGGAGCAACGGGACCGTATGGCGACACTCGACAAGTTCCGGAGCGGGGAGATCGCGTTTCTGGTGGCGTCCGATGTGGCAGCCCGAGGCCTCGACATTCCCGATGTCAGCCACGTGTTCAACTTCGATCTGCCGCGTGACAAGGACGATTACGTCCATCGCATTGGCCGTACTGGCCGCGCGGGTAAGGAAGGCAACGCCACCTCGATTGTGGCTCCGAGCGATCTGAAGCAGTTCCTCGATATCCAGAAAATGACGCTGGTCGACGCGACTTGGCTCGGCGCTGCGCCGACCGAGGAAGACTATGCGGACGCGGGCAAGCGTAAGCGAGGCCGTGGAGGCGCATCGGCTGCCAGCCGTGGAGGCGCATCGGCTTCCAGCCGGGGTGGTTCGCCGGCTGCCAGCCGGGGCGGTTCGCCGTCGGGTCGCGGTGCCCCGGCTGCCGGGCGCGGTGAGCGTTCGAGTGCGTCGGGTGGTGACCGTGAGAGGCCGCGCGGACAACCGTCCGCAGCACGAGCCGAGCGATCGCCTGCCGGGTCCGCCCGGCCTGAACGCGCGCCGCGTGTCGAGATGGCTCAACCCGCCGATGATGCCGTTGCGGTGGCGGTTCATTCGGATACGGCAGCCGGGCAGCGTCCCGGTCGTCCTCCCCGCCAGCCGATGGACCGCGACACGGGGGCTGACGATGGTGCCAGCCGTCCGTCGCGTGGTGGGCGTGGTGATCGCAATCGTCAGGGTCGTTCGGGTCAACCGCGATCGGTTGAAAGCCGATCCGGTGAAAACAGGTCAGGCCGGAATTCTGATCGAAATGCGGGACGTGACCGTTCGCGGGTTGAGTTGAACCGGGGTGGGGATCGTCCTGCGGCCGGTCCCGACCTTGCTTTGATTGACGGCGCGAGCGCCCCGATGCCTGAGCGTGTGGCAACCCCAGTTCCAGCCGCGGCGCAGGCGGAGCGTTCGCCACGTCCTGCACGGCCTGATCGGGGGCAATCTGATCGGGCAAAATCTGATCGCGCGCGTTCGGACCGGTCGCAGTCTGATCCGGCTTTGAAGCCAACCCAGGCTGTGCCCGCGAACCGCCCGGCCCCACGCGACGCAACGCGCGACCGTAGCCATGCCGCTCCGGTGCCTCGCAACGATGCGACGCGGCGGCCTCACGCCCCGCCACAGCCTCAGGGAGCCCATGATGGCTCCAGGGATGACAACGGGTTTGCCGACAACGTTCCAGCCTTCTTGCGACGTCCATCAAGGCCGGCGAAGGCTGCCAACGATAGCTGAGTTGCTGCCATCGGGTTACCGGCGGTGCGCATTCTCCGCGTGCCGCCGGGTGATGATCGACGCGATGACCAAACAATCGGGATGACTTGGTTGTCGCGTCCTGGGTTGTCGCGTCCTTGGTTGTCGCGTACTTGGTCGTCGCGTCTACGGCAGTTCCGCTTTAAGCGGCCGTGTCGGACTCGCGCTTGCGCTCGTTCTTCTTGCGCTCGTGCGGATCTAGGTAACGCTTGCGGAGGCGGATGTTCTCCGGCGTGATCTCGACGAGCTCGTCGTCGGTGATGTAGCTCATCGCTTTTTCCAACGTCATCTTGAGCGGCGTGACGAGCGTCAGCGCTTCGTCTTTGCCGGATGCGCGCACGTTGGTCAGCTTCTTGCCTTCGACGACGTTGATGACGAGGTCGTTGTCGCGGGTATGCTCGCCGACGATCATGCCCTCGTAGACGCGCTCCTGGGCGCCGATCATGAACGGACCTCGATCCTGCAACTTGAAGATCGAGTAAGCGGTCGCGTCGCCGGTGCCGTTGGAGATCAGCACGCCCGTGCGGCGGCCCTGAATTTCGCCCTTCCATGGCGAATAAGCGTGGAAGATGCGGTTCATTACGGCTGTGCCGCGCGTGTCGGACAGCAGTTCGCTCTGGTAGCCGAGCAGGCCGCGCGTTGGGACCAGGAACACCATGCGGGTGCGGCCGCCGCCAGAGGGGCGCATCTCGCGCAATTCGCCTTTGCGCTCGGACAACTTCTGGACGACGACGCCGGTGTGGCCGTCATCGACGTCGATGATGGTTTCCTCGATCGGTTCGAGCTTTTCGCCCGTCTCCGGATCGGCCTGCATGACGACGCGAGGACGCGACACCGAAAGCTCAAAGCCTTCGCGGCGCATGTTCTCGATCAGGATCGCGAGCTGAAGTTCGCCGCGCCCTGAAACCATGAACGCATCCTTGTCGTCGCTCTCATCGACCTTGATGGCAATGTTGCGCTCGGATTCGCGCAGCAGGCGGTCGCGGATGACGCGGCTCTGGACTTTGTCACCCTCTTGGCCAGCGAACGGGCCGTCGTTGATGCGGAACATCATCGACAGCGTCGGCGGATCAATCGGCTGGGCTGGCAGAGGTATTTCTATCGAGAGATCGCAAATCGTATCGGCGACGGTCGCTTCGCTCATGCCGGCGATGGCGACGATCTCGCCAGCGCTGGCTTCTTCGACGGGCACGCGGTCAAGGCCGCGGAAAGCGAGGACTTTCGACACGCGAAAGTTTTCAACGAGGCCGCCGTCGTGGCGGATCGCTTTTACCGGCATGTTCGGCTTGATGGTGCCAGAGGTGATGCGGCCGGTCAGAATGCGGCCTAAGAATGCGTCGGCTTCGAGCGTGGTCGCGAGGATGCGAAGCGGGCCCTCATGGACGGTCGGCGGCGGCACGTGGGCTAGCACCAGATCGAACATCGGCGCGAGGCTTTCCTTCGGCCCCTCGGGTGACAGAGCCATCCAGCCGTTGCGGCCCGAGCCATACAGAATTGGGAAGTCGAGCTGCTCATCGGTGGCGTCGAGGTTAGCGATCAGGTCGAAGATTTCGTTCAAAACGTCGAGATGGCGCTCGTCGGGACGGTCGATCTTGTTGATGACGACGATCGGGCGGAGGCCACGCTTCAGGGCCTTCGACAGCACGAACTTGGTTTGCGGCAGCGGACCTTCGGATGCGTCGACGAGCGCCATCTCGACGT
>Ga0163154_10001180_pt1 | contig 40558 bp, 24 predicted proteins | sample OliLakLV19MP9P1_FD_148649 | JGI IMG/M metagenome (GOLD analysis project Ga0163154, IMG submission 148649) | Freshwater microbial mat bacterial communities from Lake Vanda, McMurdo Dry Valleys, Antarctica - Oligotrophic Lake LV.19.MP9.P1 | ecosystem: Environmental > Aquatic > Freshwater > Lake >... | reverse complement strand
CGCAGCCAAAGCCAATAAAGATGGGATGGGTGCATGGTCACTATCAATAGCTCTGTCTGATAAAATCAACACTTCAAAACCATCATCTGCAGCATCTACCGCATATCGGCAAAGCCTGTCTAATGCCTTCTGCAGAGAATCCGGCTTGCCATCTGCCCTAAAATAAGTTTGCAATGTTTTGGCCTGAAAGATGCCGGTATCAATACTTCGGATTTGCTCCAACTCGTGACTGGACAATACCGGGTGCCTTAATGCAACCGTATGGCAGCTTAACGGATCTTCAACCAACAGGTTACCATTGTTGCCCACAAAAGTAGCCAGCGACATTACCAGGCGCTCCCTGATGGGATCAATCGGCGGATTGGTAACCTGTGCAAATAACTGTTTAAAATAAGAGCTTAAATGTTGTGGCTGATCACTTAAAACAGCCAGCGGAACATCCGTACCCATTGAGCCAATCGGCTCTTTTCCATCCAATGCCATGGGGGCAATGATGGTATCTAAATCTTCGGTAGTATAACCAAATGCTTTTTGATATTTAAAGATCTGATCGCTTTCCAGGTGCGTAAACATTACCCTTGGCTCTGGTAATTCCTCCAGGCGGATCTTATATTTATTCAGCCATTCGCCATAAGGTTTTTGAGAACAGATTCCTTTCTTCAATTCTGTATCACTGATAATCCTCCCTTGTTCAAGATCAACTACAAACATTTTACCTGGCTGTAACCTGCCGTTTTCTTTTATAAGTGCCGGGTCAATTGGCAGGGCACCACTTTCAGAAGCCATGATAACCCTGTCATCATGCGTAACACAATATCTTGAAGGACGTAAACCATTTCTATCCAGCGTAGCTCCAATAATTTTACCATCAGTAAAAGAGATAGAAGCAGGGCCATCCCAAGGTTCCATCATAGATGCATGATATTCATAAAATGCTTTTTTAACAGGATCCATTTTATCATTGCCATCCCATGCTTCGGGAATCAGCATCATCATTACATGCGGCAGGGAACGTCCGGTAAGAGTAAGCAATTCAATCATATTATCGAGGCAGGCAGAATCCGATTGCATGCTGGTGATAACCGGCAACAACATTTCCATTTCTTCTTTGGGAAAATAAGGAGACACAAAACCTTTTTCACTCGCCTTTAGCCAGTTTAAATTCCCCTGCAGTGTATTAATTTCACCATTATGTGCAATGTACCTGAAGGGCTGCGCCAGCTTCCACGAAGGGAAGGTATTGGTTGCAAACCTTGAATGCACCAAACCAAAGGCACTCACTACTCTTTTGTTACTTAAATCAGTAAAATACTTACGAACCTGTCCGCTGGTTAGCTGCCCTTTGTACACCACCGTTTTGTATGAAAGTGATGCAATGTAAAATCCAATGGCATCTTTACGAACGGTATTGTTGATGGTATGGCTTGCATAATTCCGCAGTACGAATAATTTTCTTTCAAAATCCATCGGGTTGGTAATATGATCGGGACAAGCAACAAAAACCTGTTCTATCACAGGTTCTACCGATAAAGCAGTTGGACCAATACCTGATGTATTTACCGGTACACTTCTGTACGTTAATATATCCAGTCCTAATTTTTCTGCAGCCCTGTTAAAGATATCCCTGCATTCTTCCCGCAGTTTTATTTCTTTTGGAAAAAATATTACACCCACTGCATACTTTCCAAAAGATGGCAGATGCACCCCTAGTTTTACGCATTCATCAAAGAAAAACTCATGCGGTATTTGTATAAAAATACCAGCCCCATCGCCAGAGTTTGCTTCACAGCCGCAAGCGCCCCGGTGTTCCATATTTTCCAAAATGGTTAATGCATCAGATACATGCTGGTGAGATTTGTGGCCTTTAATATTGGCAACAAAACCAATTCCACAAGCATCATGTTCAAATGATGGATCATATAACCCCCCATCCCCTCCCGATATATCGGGACTTTGTGCCGGGAGGTTAATAAGGTGCTCGTTGTTGGAAGTATACTGCTTCTTTATCATGGTTTGTTTTTCTTTTAAAAATAATTTTTAGCAAAAATTATAAAAGCAAGCAATCGAAAAATAGTCTTCGTTAGGATTTGAATCCAAGTTATAACACTCCTTTTCCTGTACTATTTCTCTTTGCCTTTTACATGAGATAAGAGCCTGAATAACACTTCAAATCTTATCCAAATATTTTATTTTCCACCTCTTCTTTGGTTCATTTCCGAACGTGAACCGGAAGAAACTTTGTATTCAAAAGAACCTGCCCTATTCCCCCTTGGGGGCAGGGGGCTTTTTACGCAACCGTATTAATCACTTTCATATCCGTCATAGCCTGCCTTAGTTCTGCGCCAATTATTTCAATCGGGTGAAAACGGATAATTTCATTTACTGCAATCAGGGATTTATTATCTACGCCGGCATCTTTTCCTTCATTAAAGTTTTTTCCAATGATATTGGGTTCAACCTTTTTCATAAAATCGGCCAATAAAGGTTTGCATGCATGATCAAATAAATAACAACCATATTCAGCCGTATCAGAAATAACCCTGTTCATTTCAAATAATTTTTTGCGGGCAATGGTATTTGCAATCAAAGGTGTTTCGTGCAAAGATTCATAATAAGCAGATTCTTCTTTAATGCCCGATTCAACCATTGTTTCAAAAGCCAGCTCAACGCCGGCCCTTATAAAAGCAACCATCAACAAACCATTATCAAAATATTCCTGTTCGTTTATTTTAGCATCTGTTGCAGGTGTTTTTTCAAAAGCAGTCTCCCCAGTGGCAGCTCTCCATGCCAATAAATTTTTATCGCCATTTGCCCAATCTTCCATCATCGTTTTAGAAAATTCACCACTCATAATATCATCCTGGTGCTTTTGAAACAACGGACGCATGATGTCTTTTAATTGCTCTGATAATTCAAACGCTTTAATTTTTGCAGGGTTACTCAACCTGTCCATCATGGCAGTAATACCGCCTTGCTTCAATGCCTCTGTAATTACTTCCACACCATACTGAACCAGTTTAGCTGCATAGTTTTTGTCAATGCCTTTCTCCGCCATTTTATCAAAACTAAGTATAGAACCTGTCTGCAACAAACCACACAAAATAGTTTGTTCACCCATTAAATCGGATTTTACTTCTGCAACAAAGGATGATTTCAATACCCCAGCCCTATGGCCGCCGGTGCCCACTGCGTATGCCTTTGCGTAAGCCCAGCCTTTTGCTTCAGGATCATTCACCGGATGCACTGCTATTAAGGTTGGTACACCAAAACCTCTTTTATATTCTTCCCTCACCTCTGTACCGGGACATTTTGGAGCTACCATTATTACTGTAATATCCGGCCTTATCTGCATGCCTTCTTCCACAATATTAAACCCGTGAGAATAAGACAAAGTGGAACCTTTTTTCATCAACGGCATTACTGCGGTTATCACGGCTGTATGTTGCTTATCGGGCGTAAGGTTAATTACTATATCAGCCGAAGGAATTAATGCTTCGTAAGTACCAACTGTAAAATTATTTTCTGTTGCACTTTTCCATGATTGCCTTTTATTTTCAATGGCTTCCTGCCGAAGCGCATAACTAATATCAAGACCTGAATCTCTTAAATTTAAACCCTGGTTTAAGCCCTGTGCTCCACAGCCTACGATTACAATTTTCTTTCCTTTTAGTTCATTTACACCGTCAGCAAATTCACTCTTGTCCATGAATTCGCAAACGCCTAATTGATTTAATTTTTCCCGAAGTGATAACGTGTTAAAATAGTTGGTCATTGATTTTTGTTTTTTATGCTAAGAGGTTAAAAGAGAAATAAAGACAAATGAGGCTGTTTTCCTAATACCTTTTAGCATTGATTTGTTTTAAGTGTTTGTTTTAAATTTTTATGTTCCTGGCTACTAAAGCTTTGTTCATCTTCATTGGCGTCGCACTCTTGTACTTTTAAATTTCTATTGAGCTTTGTCCACATTATCTTGCGATGGGTTTCACCCAACTCTATTTATATATCGTCCTTTCAGGGCTTTCAATCACAATTTCCAACAAACTTTACAAACCCATTTATTAGCAAACGCTTGCCTTACACCCCGCTAGCTAGCGGGGATGGGGGTTACATACTAAACACTTCATCCTGCTGATTCAAAAATTCATTCTCGGTTACTTCTTCACCCGGTTCTTTGTATTCAAACTCTTTTAGTTTGTTGTGAAAACCATCGCTGTCTTTAATGATGGCAACCCTTGCACTTCTTACAAATTCTATCAGGCCATAAGGTTCTAAAATCTTAATAAAATTATCCGTTTCTGCCCTTTGCCCGCTAACTTCAAAAACAGTATAATCTTTCCTGATTACGACGGCTTTGGCTCCATGCTGGCTTAGCAAACGTTCAACTTTTACTTCTTCTGCAATTATTTCGGTAGGCACTTTGTATAGTGCTAATTCCTGCCAGATAATTTCTTCATTCGTGTTGTAGTAAGCTTTTAATACTTCCACTTGCTTTTCAATTTGCGTGCAAAGCTTGCGCACCACATCCTCCGTTTCGTTGATGACAATTGTAAAGCGATGAACGCTGTCTACTTCACTTGGCGAAGTGTTTAAACTTTCGATATTAATTTTTCTTCTCGAAAAAATAATAGCAATACGATTTAGTAAACCTATCTGGTTTTCTGTATAGACTGTTATGGTGTATTCCTTTTTGCCCCCATCCCCTAAAGGGGAGTTATTCAACGGTTCTGTTTTTTTCATTTGAATCATTATTATTGTTACAGATTTTTTGTACCCCCACCCCCTCTGGCTATCGGGGAGGTATTCAACGTTTGTACTTTTGCCCCCATCCCCTAAAGGGGAGTTATTCAACGTTTGTATTTTTGCCCCCATCCCCTAAAGGGGAGTTTTACAACGTTTGTACTTTTGCCCCCATCCCCTAAAGGGGAGTTATACAACGTTTGTACTTTTGCCCCCATCCCCTGAAGGGGAGTTATTCAACGCTTGTACTTTTGCCCCCATCCCCGCTGGCTGGCGGGGAGTTATACAACGCTTGTACTTTTGCCCCCATCCCCTAAAGGGGAGTTATACAACGTTTGTACTTTTGCCCCCATCCCCTGAAGGGGAGTTATTCAACGCTTGTACTTTTGCCCCCATCCCCTAAAGGGAAGTTATACAACGCTTGTACTTTTACCCCCATCCCCTAAAGGAGAGTTATACAACGCTTGTACTTTTGCCCCCATCCCCTAAAGGGGAGTTATACAACGCTTCTGCTTTTGCCCCCATCCCCTAAAGGGGAGTTTTACAACGCTTGTACTTTTACCCCCGTCCCCTAAAGGGGAGTTATACAACGCTTGTACTTTTACTCCCGTCCCCTAAAGGGGAGTTTTACACCGTTTATTCTTTTGCCCCCATCCCCGCTGGCTGGCGGGGAGTTATATAACGCTTGTACTTTTTTCATCTAAATCATTATTATTACTTCAAATTAAATTTTATGATCTTGGTAATAAATAATCTTGGCATTATTTAATACCCGTCAAATAACTCCCCTTTAGGGGATGGGGGCAATTTCTTCTTTACTCAACACAATTTCCGAAACGCCCCTACCCTGCGGTACCATCGGGAATACATTATTTTCTTTTCCAACCATTATCTCAAGCAGGTAACTGCCATTATGATTCAACATGGTTTGTAATGCTTCTTTTAATTTGCTGCGGTCATCTACCATTTGTGCGTCAATGTAATAAGCTTTAGCTACCTGCACAAAATCCGGACTGGTAATATCTACAAAGGAATATCTTTTTTCGTGAAACAATTCCTGCCACTGGCGCACCATACCGAGGAACCGGTTATTGAGAATGATGATCTTTACATTTGTCTTAAACTGCATAATAGTACCTAGTTCCTGGATCGTCATCTGGATGCCGCCATCACCGGCAATTGCAATAACAGTTCTTTCCGGCGCACCGTATTTTGCACCAATGGCAGTAGGCAATGCAAAGCCCATAGTACCCAATCCGCCGCTGGTAATATTACTTTTTGTAAGGTTCATTTTTGCATATCTGCAAGCCACCATCTGGTGCTGGCCAACATCTGTAACAATAATGGCATTGCCTTCTGTTAATTCGTTCAATGCTGTTATTACTTCCCCCATTGATAATATTTCATCCACAGGATTCATTTCCTTTTCAATACAGGTTACATTTTCTTTATCTGTACAGTCCTGAAACCGCTGCATCCACTCAGGATGCGTTTTTGGGGTAACCAATGCTGTTAGCATCGGCAGGGTTTCCCTGCAATCGCCCCAAACCGGTACGGTGGTCTTTACATTTTTATCAATTTCAGAAGGGTCAATATCTAAATGGATCACCTTTGCCTGCTTGGCATATTTATCAAGCCTACCGGTAACCCGGTCATCGAAACGCATACCAATTGCAATCAGTACATCACATTCGTTGGTTAATAAATTGGGCCCATAGTTACCATGCATGCCCAACATACCAACCGACAACGGATGGTCTGTGGGTATAGCACTCATGCCCATAATGGTCCATGCGGCAGGTATTCCTGATTTTTCTATGAATGCTGTAAATTCTTTTTCTGCTCTACCAAGAATTACGCCCTGGCCAAAAATTACAAATGGTTTTTTTGCTTCATTGATTAGAGCTGCAGCTGCTTCAATATATTCTTTCCGAACAATTGGTTTAGGTCGATAACTCCTGATATGATCGCACTTTTTATAACCTTCGTAATCGAATTTTTGTAACTGTGCATTCTTGGTAATATCAATCAACACAGGTCCGGGACGACCACTGCCGGCAATGTAAAATGCCTTGGCCAAAACAGCCGGAATTTCCGTTGCATCTGTAACCTGGTAATTCCATTTTGTAACCGGCGTGGTAATGTTGATTACATCTGTTTCCTGGAAAGCATCTGTTCCCAGCAAATGCGCAAACACTTGCCCGGTAATACATACCACCGGCGTGGAGTCAATCATTGCATCTGCCAAACCAGTTACCAGGTTAGTTGCACCGGGGCCGCTTGTGGCAAACACTACACCCGTTTTACCGCTGGCTCTTGCAAAGCCCTGTGCAGCATGGATTGCACCTTGTTCGTGGCGAACTAAAATATGCTGCAGCCGATCATTATAATCATACAATGCATCGTAAATGGGCATGATGGCGCCACCCGGATAACCGAAGATTGTTGTAACATTTTCCTGGATCATTGCATCAAGAACTGCTTCGGAACCACTTACGGCCCCCCTGCCCCCCAAAGGGGGGTTCTTGGAACCTGCTGTTGCAGACTCTTTTATTTTTTCAAGTACTTCCATTTTCTGCTATTTTAAATCTCTTTAAATAATTATACTCTTCTTAAGCCCCTCCTTTGAAATCTCCAAATGGGGGTTCTTGGAACCTGCTGTTGCAGACTCTTTTATTTTTTCAAGTACTTCCATTTTCTGCTATTTTAAATCTCTTTAAATAATTATACTCTTCTTAAGCCCCTCCTTTGAAATCTCCAAAGGGGGGTTCTTGGAACCTGCTGTTGCAGACTCTTTTATTTTTTCAAGTACTTCCATTTTCTGCTATTTTAAATCTCTTTAAATAATTATACTCTTCTTAAGCCCCTTCTTTGAAATCTCGAAAGGGGAGTTCCTGGAACCTGCTGTTGCAAGCTCTTTTATTTTTTCAAGTACTTCCATTTACTGATATTTTAAATCTCTTTAAATAATTATACTCTTCTTAAGCCCCTTCTTTGAAATCTCGAAAGGGGAGTTCCTGGAACCTGCTGTTGCAGGCTCTTTTATTTTTTCAAGTACTTCCATTTCCTGCTATTTTAAATCTCTTTAAATAATTAAACTCTTTTTAAGCCCCTCTTTTGGAGGAATCACTAAAGGGAATTCTTGAAAGCTGCTGTTGCAGGCTCTTTTATTTTTTCAAGTACTTCCATTTCCCGTTATTTTACATCTCTTTAAATAATCAGGCTCTTTAAGCCCCTCCTTTGGAGGGGTTTGGGGAGGCTACTCATCTGTTACACAACCCTGGCTTGCATCCTTCACACACATTGCATATTTATACAGCACCCCTTTTGTTACTTTCAATGCAGGTTTCTGCCATTTACTTCTGCGTTCAGCAATAATTTCATCGCTTACTTTTAGTGTAATTGTATTTTTTGCAGCATCCAGTTCAATCACATCATTGTCTTCCACCAATGCAATTAATCCACCTTCAAAAGCTTCTGGTGTAATGTGACCAACTACAAAACCGTGTGAGCCGCCACTGAACCTTCCGTCAGTAATTAATGCAACATCTTTGGCTAAACCGGCACCTGTAATGGCAGAAGTTGGTTTCAACATTTCCGGCATTCCCGGTGCACCTTTTGGACCTTCGTTTCTTATTACCACCACATCTCCTTTTTTTACCCGGCCGCTTGCAATGCCCGCAACCAACTCTTTTTCCCCGTTAAATACCCTTGCCGGACCTTCAAAACGCTCGCCTTCTTTACCGCTTATTTTAGCAACACTACCTTTTTCTGCAAGGTTACCAAATAATATCTGTAAATGTCCGGTTGCTTTTAATGGCCGTTCTATTGGATAAATTATTTGTTGTGTTTCAAAATTAATTGGTTCAATATCCTGCAGGTTTTCTGCAATTGTTTTTCCGGTAACGGTTAAGCAGTCGCCATGTAACATACCAACTGTTAATAAATACTTCATTACAGCAGGTACACCACCATGCTCGTGCAACGCCTTCATTAAAAATTTACCGCTTGGTTTAAAATCAGCCAGCACAGGCGTTTTATCGCTGATGCGTTGAAAATCTCCGAGCGTTATATCTACATCCACACTTTTTGCCATTGCTATTAAATGCAATACTGCGTTGGTGCTTCCACCTAAAATCATAACAATGGTTATGGCGTTTTCAAATGCCTTATGTGTCATGATATCTTTAGGACAAATATTTTTTTCCAATAAAACTTTGATGGCCTTTCCAGCATCCAAACATTCAGTTTGCTTTGCTTCGCTCACAGCAGGGTTACTGGATGAATAAGGCAAACTCATACCCATTGCTTCGATGGCACTTGCCATTGTGTTGGCAGTGTACATACCGCCACATGCACCGGCACCCGGGCAACTATGTTTCACTACTTCTTTAAAATCTTCCGGCGTAATGGTGCCAGCAAGTTTTTTTCCGAGAGCTTCAAAAGCAGAAATAATATTAAGATCCTCTCCTTTATAATGACCGGGTTCAATGGTACCGCCATAAACCATAATTGATGGCCGGTTAAGGCGGCCCATCGCTATAATGGCGCCGGGCATATTCTTATCACAACCTGGTAATGCAATCAATCCATCATAATAAAAACCACCACACACTGCTTCAATACTATCAGCAATTATATCACGGCTTACCAACGAAAAACGCATGCCATCTGTACCGTTGCTGATACCATCACTGATGCCAATGGTATTAAAAATCAATCCCACCATATCATTTTCCCAAACACCTTGCTTAACCACTTTTGCCAGGTCGTTCAGGTGCATGTTACAAGTGTTGCCATCATAGCCCATACTACAAACGCCTACCTGTGCTTTTTTTAAATCATCTTCCGTTAAACCAATGCCATACAGCATTGCTTGTGCAGCAGGTTGGGTTTCGTCTTGCGTTAATGTTTTCGAATATTTATTTAGTTCTGTGCCCCCATCCCCTAAAGGGGAGTTATGCAAGTCACTATTATTGTCATTGTTATTACTCATGCTGTATTTTCTATTTTTTTGTAGTCAGCTATATTTCTTTATTCATCTTCGGTGGCGTCGCACTCTTGTACTTTGTTTCTTTATTCATCTTTTTCCACATTATCGAGGGATGGGTTTTACCCATCTCTAGTATATTACGCCCTTTCAGGGCTGCGGGTATTTATATTAATGAAAGACGGGTTTCACCCATCTCTGATATATTACGCCCTTTCGGACAGGTTTTCACCCATCCCTTTTATATTACGCCCTTTCGGACGGGTTTCACCCATCCCTTTTATATTACGCCCTTTCGGACGGGTTTCACCCATCCCTTTTATATTTCGCCCTTTCAGGGCTGAATGCAATTACATTAACGAAAGACGGGTTTCACCCATCCCTTTTATATTTCGCCCTTTCAGGGCTGAATGCAATTACATTACGGCCTCTTCTTTCTTTGCTTCTTCATTGCTTAATGATGCTACTCCTTTTTGCTCCACAAAATCTTTATAGGCAAGCTGAATTTTTCTTGAAACTGAATCATTCCAGTTCAGTGGAAAAGTTATATCATCCAGACTTTCAAAACCAATTACCTCGGCTGCGGTACCACAAAAAAATGCAGCATCTGCCTGTTTCATTTCAGCTGTTGTAAAAAATTTTTCTTCTACTTCTATATTTAGTTCATCACATATTTCAAATACAGTTGCCCGGGTAATGCCCGGTAAAATATTGCCCATTGCAGGTGTAAATAGTTTACCATCCTTTTCAAAAAAAACATTTGCGCCGGGGCCTTCCGCTACGGTATCATTCATATCCAGCAACAGGGCTTCATCAAAACCATTTGATTTTGCTTCCTGGCTTGCAAGTATTGAGTTTACATAATGGCCGGCTGCTTTAGCATGTATCTTAAATCCTTTGGGGTTGGGGCGCTGAAAAGAAGACGTCATTACCCTCAATAATTTATCCCCCAGAAATGGTTGCATCTCCCACACTGCTATTACAATAAATGATTGTTCATTTTTTGCAAAACTCATATTGGCTGGTGCATAAACAACCGGCCTGATATAGGCATCCTGCAAATTATTTTTTGCCAAGGTTTCATAGGTTGCTTCAATCAATTCGGTTGCAGTCCATGTATAGGGCATATTTAACGCTGCAGCAGAATTTTGTAGGCGCACAAAATGTTCTTCGGCTTTAAAAATTTTGGTTTCCCCTTCCGCTGTTTTATAACTACGGATGCCTTCGAATACACTATACCCATAGTGCAGACTCTGGCTGTAAAAATCCATCTTAGCCTCGGAGGCTTTTACATATGCCCCGTTTAAGAATAGTACCGTGTTTTCGTTATAATAAGTTGCCATGCTGTATATTTTTTGAGTTTGTTTTTTGCTAAGTTTATCCAAACAAAAAACCCGACTCTTTTTTGGAATCGGGTTTTTATTATGATTAGATTTATCTAAATAAAATTTCCTCCTCCATGAGCTACAGGTATAATAATGACACTGACAATAATAATGATTACTGAAATTTTTATTAAGCCACTATATAATTTGCCTTTCAACATAGAGATTTGTTGTATTGCAAATATAACTGTAACAATTTTTAAAAACAAAGAACTTTTTTAGAATATCGTCTCCTTTTTTAAGATGCATCTTGCCTTACTCCCTTTGACAGCCTGCCTGCCGATAGGTAGGATGGGGGCTTATATTATCGTCGACTTCCTCAACTCTACATTTTCCTGGTTAAATACTCCGGTTACTCTTCCATGTATATATTCGGTAATCAACTCACCTACTGTGGACGTAAAATAAAAATTCACCGGATCAATATCTTTTGTAACAAATAAATTTTGAATGGTCCATTCCACCGCATCCCTTACCAGCTTTGCTTCTTTAAATAATTTTAAATGCTCCAGCATCATGGCAACGGATAATATTGAACCCAATGGATTGGCAATATCTTTTCCTGCAGCTTTCGGATAACTACCATGTATAGGCTCAAACAATGCATTCGAAATACCAATAGATGATGATGGTAATAAACCCAATGAGCCGCTGATTATACTGGCTACATCACTGATTATATCACCAAATAAATTTTCGGTAAGGATGATGTCAAATTGCTTTGGATTTAAGATGATCTGCATGGCTGCATTATCTACATACAAAAAATTTAATTCCACATCCGGATATTGCAACGCCATATCTTTCACTACTTTCCTCCATAGTTTGGAGGTTTCCATTACATTCGACTTATCAACCAGGGTTAATTTTTTTTTGCGCTGCCGGGCTGCTTTAAAAGCTAAATGAGCAATACGCTCCACTTGCTCTTTTGTATAAATACATTCATCCGATGCCCATGTTTGTGCATCATCCGATTTTTTTTCTCCAAAATAAATACCACCTGTTAGTTCCCTGTAAATAATAAAATCTACATCAATTAATTGCTTTCCTTTTAAGGGCGATAAATGATGTAATGAGGGATATGTTGCGATGGGTCTGATATTGGCAAATAATTGCAGGCGCTGGCGAAGCATCAGCAAACCCTGCTCCGGCCTTACTTTGGCAGAGGGATCATTGTCATATTTCGGATGACCAATGGCGCCGAACAAAATAGCATCACTCTTTGAGCAAACGGAAATCGTTTCCTCCGGAAGCGGTGTACCTGTTTTATCAATTGCATCTGCACCCATCAGGCAGTAAGTATAATCAAAATGATGACCGAATTTTTGTGCAATCGCATCTAATACAAGAACTGCCTGCTGGGTAACTTCAGGGCCAATACCATCACCTGGTATTACAGCAATAGTGAAAAACTGATTACCAGTAAACTTTTCCTGTGTTGCTATATCTTTTATGTTATTCATTTATTTTGTGAGATAAAACTTGTAGGCTGTTATTGGGGATACAAATTTTGCTAATCTTTCTATTTGAAAAATATCAAAACTTAAATTTAAGCTACCACTATCTGTAAATAATTTTCGGCTAATTCTTTCAAGTCCTCATCCTTCACTTCCTTCTTATTATCAGCCACCTCAACAAACCTGCTGTATAATACATCAATATCGTTTCTAACAAACTCATATCCTAATTTATGAAACCTGTGCGCCAAAGCACTGCGGCCACTCCTTGCCGTCAGTACAATTTTACTACCACCAGCACCCACTTCATCAGGATTGATGCTTTCATAGGTTAATGAATCTTTTAAAAACCCATCCTGGTGTATGCCCGAAGAATGAGAGAACGCATTGCTTCCAACGATTGCTTTGTTAGGCTGCACCGGCATTCGCATGGTATCTGAAACCAACTGGCTTAACGGATTAAGTTGTTTACTATTAATATTGGTATAAAAACCAAGGCTTTTATGTTGCTTGATAACCATCACCACTTCTTCCAGAGAAGTATTGCCGGCACGCTCTCCCAAACCGTTGATGGTGCATTCAATTTGTCTTGCACCAGCCATAATACCAGCAATTGAATTAGCTGTAGCCAATCCTAAATCGTTGTGACAATGACAGGATAAAATAGCTTTATCAATGTTGGGTACATTGTTTATGAGATAGGCAATTTTTTCGCCATATTGATGAGGCAAACAATAACCGGTGGTATCCGGAATATTTACCACAGTAGCACCTGCCCTTATAACTGCTTCGGTTACCCTTGCCAGATATTCATTTTCGGTACGGCCTGCATCTTCTGCATAAAACTCCACATCATCTACAAAGTTTTTGGCCCACTTTACAGCTTGTACAGCCCTTTTTAAAATTTCATCCTGGTTAGAATTAAATTTTGATTTTATGTGTAAATCCGAAGTTCCGATGCCTGTATGAATCCGTGGATACTTAGCATATTTTAACGCTTCTGCAGCAACTTCAATATCTTTTTGAACCGCCCTTGTTAATCCGCAAACACTGGCAGTTGTAATAATCTTAGAAATTTCATTAACGGATGCAAAATCGCCAGGTGATGAAATGGGAAAGCCGGCTTCGATAATATCAACGCCTAACTCCTCCAGTTTTAATGCCAGTTCTATTTTTTCTTCAGTGTTAAGTTTACAACCCGGCACCTGTTCACCATCCCTAAGGGTGGTATCAAAAATATGTACTTTGTCTGCTGGCATATTAAGTATGATTTTGTAAATGCGGTTAATTATTTTTGCAATAGAGCAATCGTTTATCAAATAAAGACTAACCTTACAAACGAATATAAATGGTTATTACTGATGTTTATTAACAAAATAGAAGTCTTTTTACGCCCTATAAACAGCTTATAAAACGCTAAAACACAAGCCTGCAAAGGTTTTTAATGTAATTATAATACGATGCCCAACCGCAGCACAGATACGTTATTTCAACTGATAAAAACGCTTGAAAAAAGCGAAAAGCGGAATTATAAACTATATGCCAATCGTAATTCTTCCTCAGAAGAACTGAAAGGTGTACAACTGTTTGATGCCCTTGACAAGATGGATTACTATAACGAAGCCACTTTGTTGAAAAAAAATACCGGGATAAAAAAACAACAGCTAAGCAACCTGAAAGCGCATTTATACAAACAGATATTGAGCAGCCTGCGCTTAATTGATGATGAAAACAATATCGACATTCACCTGCACGAACAAATGGATTTTGCAAGAATATTGTATAACAAAGGCCTCTATCTGCAAAGCCTGAAAGTATTGGATAAGATAAAAGAACAGGCAAAAAAACGCAACCAGCTTACATACCTTCAACAAGTGCTTTTTTTTGAAAAGAACATTGAGTCATTATATATCACCAGGAGCATGCAGGACAGGGCAGAACAGTTGAGCAAAGAAGCCGACGCCGTGAATGAACGGCTCGTGCTGGTTTCTCAACTATCAAATCTATCACTGCAGTTGTATAGCTGGTATATTAAAAACGGGCATTGCAGAAATGAAAAGGAAGCTGCTATGGTGCAGGATTTTTTTAACAGCAAGCTTACTTTTAAAATTGCAGACTGTAAAGGATTTTACGAAAAATTATTTCTGTACCAAAGCTATTGCTGGAACGCTTTTATACGCCAGGATTTTTTGCAATATTACCGTTACACACAAAAATGGGTGGATTTGTTTGATGACCAGCCGCAAATGATTGCAATAGAAACTGCTCACTATATAAAAGGAATGCACAACCTGATGGGCGCACATTTTGACCTTACCAATCATCAGAAACTAAAAGAGACGTTGGAGAAATTTGAAAAATTTTGCAATAGCAGCATCATCCTGAATAATAACAACAACCGCATACAATGTTTTGTGTACAGGACTATTTCATTATTTAACAAACATTTTCTGGAGGGAAGTTTTACAGAAGGATTAAAGATAGTACCCGAAGTAGAAGAGAAAATAAAAGCATACGAAATTTACTTTGACAGGCACCGTATCCTTGTTTTTTATTATAAGATTGCCTGCCTGTATTTCGGCAGCGGCGATTATGAAAAAGCAATTGATTACCTTAATAAAATTATGAATTGGAAGGTGGATTTAAGAACCGATCTTCAATGCTATAGCAGGTTACTGCACCTGATTGCCCATTATGAACTGGGTAATGAAGATATATTAGACCACCTTATAAAATCGGTTTACAGGTTCATGTTTAAAATGCAAAATCTTGGTTTGGTGGAAGAGGAAATTTTTAAATTTATTCGCCGTTCATTTTCAGTAACTGTAAAAAACATACGGCCGGAATTGGAGAAGCTGCTGGTAAAACTAAAAAAAGTGGAGCATAACCGTTATGAAACCAGGGCATTTGTTTACCTCGATATTATCTCGTGGCTGGAAAGCAAACTGGAGAATATTCCTGTGCAGGATGTTTTGAAAAATAAATTCAGAAGAAAAAAACTACTGGAAAAAAATTAGCAACCTATTTTTACGTGAATCATACAATGCATTTAAAAAAAATAACGATGAAAGAGATTTTACTATTACTGCTAACAGCATTAACAATTTCAGTAACTGCACAAAAAAACAGCAAGCTGATAATTGGTACTTATACAAATGGCAAAAGCGAAGGCATTTATGTATATGATTTTAATACAAGCAGCGGAGACAATGCTTTTGTAAGTTCAGTAAAAACAGCTAATCCTACCTTTCTCGCCGTAGCTCCCAATAAAAAATATGTATACGCTGTAAATGAAAATGGCGATGCAGCAAATAACGGCGGAACTGTAAGTGCCTTTAAATTCAATAAAAAAAAGGGCTTATTAAGTTTCATTAACCAGCAGCCATCAGGCGGCAACCATCCTTGCTATATTGTTGTTGATAAAACGGGTAAATGGGTAATTGCAGCAAATTATTCCGGAGGTTCTTTTTCATTATTACCTGTAAATAAAGACGGAAGTGTTGCACCAGCAAAAGCAGTAGTTCAGCATAAGGGGAAAAGTGCAAATAAAGAAAGACAGGAAAGCGCTCATGTTCATTCAACTGTATTGACCGGCGACAATAAACGTTTGCTGGTTGCAGACCTTGGTACCGACAAACTACTGCTGTACAATTTTGATGATATTAATGGAACACTTACGGAAGATTCAACCGCATCCATCAACGTTAATGGCGGCTCAGGACCAAGGCATATTGCTTTAGATCCATCTGAAAAATATGTTTATTTAACCGAAGAATTGAGCGGTACTATCGGCGTATTTTCGTTAGCCAAATATGGTAAATTAAAATTATTACAAACCATCAGTGCAGTTGCAGAAAATTATAAGGGAAGTTTTGGCGGCGCAGATATTCATGTTTCTCCGGATGGTAAATTCCTGTATGCTTCCAATCGTGGTGAAGCCAATACCATAGCGATCTTTTCTGTTGATGCTGCTACCGGATTATTAACTATAATCGGACAGCAATCTACCATGGGCATAATGCCACGCAATTTTAACTTTGATCCTTCAGGTAATTTTTTATTGGTTGCAAACCAGCAAAGCGGTGGCATTGTAATTTTCTCTATCAATCATCTAACAGGGCTGCTAACTGATACAGGCAAACGAATTGATGTACCTAACCCGGTTTGTATTAAGTGGGTAAATTAAAAATTATTTATTCTTCTATAAAATCAAGGTCTCTGCCAAAGGTTTCTTCTGTATATAAAACAGCAATGAAACCAATTACAATCACCACTATACCAGTAACCCAGGCTGCTGTAACATAACTATTCAAAGCATTACTGCTTCTCAGTAACTGAAATATTATTAGTATTAAAGGCAAAAAACCTCTTACCAAATTAGGAACAGAAATAGCTGCAGTTGCTCTAAGGTTGGTACCAAATTGTTCTGCACTCATCGTAATGTATAATACTGAAACACCGGAACCAAAGCCAAGTCCCATACAAATGGCATACATATTAAATGCATTACCGCCCCCTTTTAAAGCAAAAAACAGGATGAAGAAAAATGTGAGAATGGCATAAAAAATCAACAAGGCTTTTTTACGGCTTTTGATGTAATTGCTAAAAAAACCAGCTCCCATATCACCGAAAACCAATGCTACATATTGCAACATCAATGCCTTTGGCTGGTCAAAATTCCCTATACCAAACTGCCTTGCAAATTCATCTGAAAAACTAATCAATACACCAATAATATACCATACCGGCAGCCCAATTAAAATGCAACGGAAGTAACGAAAAAACCGCTCCCTGCTTTTTAATATCATCATAAAATTACCCAATTGAACAGCTGTGTTTTTTACATTTTTATACATACCGCTTTCAAAAACACTCACCCTTAAAAATAATAAGGCAAACCCCATTCCCCCACCGATAAAATAGCATAGCCGCCAGTTTTCATTACTAAGATAATGTACAAAGTAAGCAGCAATAGTACCCATTACCCCGCTGGTTGCTATAATGGCTGCAGCTATGCCCCGCTTATGTTTGGGCAACATTTCGCTTACCAAAGTAATGCTTGCACCCAACTCACCGGCTAGCCCAATACCGGCTATAAAACGCAACAGCATATACTGGTTTACATTTTGCACCAACCCATTGGCAATAGTTGCTAAAGAGTAAATTAATATGGAGGCAAACAACACCTGTTTTCTTCCTTTTTTATCGCCGATGATACCCCAGAAAATTCCGCCGATTGTTAAACCGATCATTTGCCAGCTAAGCGTATTTTCACCAATTGTCTTCATCGCATCGCCAGTTACTCCCAATGAGGTATAACTTGATTTACGAACAATACTAAACAGCAACAAATCGTAGATATCAACAAAAAAACCCAGGGCGCCAACAATTACAGGGAGAGAAAAAATACCATATTCTTTTTGTTGCATGTTGAAATATTATTAGTTACCTATTATTTAATCAACTTCCGCATTTGCGTTTCGCCGGAGGCTGAAATAAAGCTAACTATATACATACCCTTAGCCCAATAAGAAGCAGCAACAGGCACACTGTTAAAACCAGACTGTACATTAATTTTAATGGATTCAATAATCCTTCCGGAAGCATCTATCACTCTCATTAAAATTTGCTGTTCCGTTTCTGACTGAATGGTAATGATATTATTGCCATAAAATGGATTGGGGAAATTACTGATGATAAAAGTATTGCGGCTATTTGCCGGAAATACAATACATCCACCGGTTTTGGAAATATTGTCATCAAGCCATTTCAATCTTGCATCGAGCCAGTTCTTCAATGTTTGTATTTCACCTTCATACGTTGTAGCAATTGGCAGTGGATTGGGCCATACATATTGACCCAATACTGGCCATTGCTTAAAATGTCTCTGCCTTGCTTCGGTAGTTAATGTAGCTATTGAATCAATAAGCTGGGTTAAGTGATTTTTACTTAAACTTGTTATTTTTAATTGCTCCCACCTGCAACGGAGGTTATTCTGAAAGGCGGTATCGGCTGATAATTTTTCCCACCAAAATGGAACTTGCCAAAAGTCCGATGGACATACGTTATTGAATTGATAACCCCACCCGGATACGTCACTTCCTTTACAATAATTTGCATTTCTAAAAGCAAGGTCATAATCCCATACAGGACCGGCTTTAATTTTGCCCCCCTTACTGTACCTGTCTTTGTAAAAATAAGTGCTGAGCCTGTAGCCATCCACATTTCGGCTTACCTCATTAACAAGCAAATAATCAATAAAAGAATTTTCATCCGCATATTTTCTCCATCCATTTTGTTTATCCTGGTATTGAGAATTATTAAGTGCATTCTCAAAACTATCTGTATACATTTTTATATACATTTTTTGCGCTGCTACAATACTGGACTCTTTTGGATATACATAACTAAACTGAATATTGCGCTGCCCGGCGGGATACCCCGAGAACCATCCGTTGGCTTGCTTGTCAATACTAAAAATATACCCACCAGTTATTTCATCACCAGCAACATCATTGGTATTTAACTTTGCGATATTTACCCTGCCGGAATTTCTTTTTATTCTTTCCATCATTACATATATGCCGCTGTATTCTCCATTTAACACAACCTCTACATAGCGGCAGTTTGCAGCCCAACGCCCCTGTTCCCTGCTAATGGTGTAGGCCAAAAAATTATGCATCAAAGTCTTATCGTTGTAGGGCGCATATAAAACCCAGTCACTTTCTGCCGGCAACCCAAACAAGGAACGGTTTATAGAATTGCCGCTGCTATTCCGTAATTCAATACTATAAGATTTCATGGGGAATTGTTGAGAGGATTGCCCCCTGATTTCAATGCCTATTTTACCGTTGTAATGATTATAAGGATCATTTAAGTTGTTTCTTACCCCTTCACCATTAAATACAATTCCCATATCTGCAATAATTTTTGGATCATCAGGGATAGCTTGCCCATTGGTATTAATTATCAGCAGGGGAAGATTAGAAGATTGTATTGTTTGAGCCTGTAGATAAAGGCCAACACAAAAAATAAGAAATCCTAACTGGAGTAATTTCATTTTGACACACATTTGGAGTAAAGTTAACTGAATTGTTTTTATGTGACATTGCAGGGCGGGAATTATGAAGATTTCAAACAGTTACTATAATCAAAGGAAAAAAGAATTTTAAATTTGGGCATATTTAAGATTAATTTCATTGTAAATACTGAATTTGAGTTTATTGTATTTCAATAAATAATACTAAAAAAATCTCTGTAGCGTTATTATTATAATTTATCGTTTATGTAGGAATAGTCTGTGTACATTTAACCACCATAAAAGAATAGATATAAACTGGTACTGCAATTTTTATGAATAAACAATTAAAGAATTATTTACAAAAATCACTGATAACTCTCGACCTGATTGTATTAAATGTTATTTTTTTACTCACAAGGTTTATTTTAGAGCACAGGGTAGATGGTGCTGATTTCAGAAGCTACCTGGGATTCTGGTTGGCATTAAATTCATTTTGGATGGTGATATCACTGGTATTCCGGGCCTATTCTGATAATAACATTATCAACTTTGAATATTTTACCAAACGAACCGCCCAGGTATTTTTGTTGTGGATTATTGCTACATTGTTTTACCTTTTTTTCTCAAGGGAATTTGAAGTTTCGAGAATTTTTATATTACTCACCATTATTTTTTTTGGTGTAGGATTGTTCATCAACAGGTTTCTTTATCTTGGCTTAAACAATTACTTTAAAAACAGAAACCACCTTTTTAATAAGGTTATAATTATTGGATACAACGATACAGCAAAAAAACTGGAAAGCTATTTTGCGGAAGAAGGGTTTAATACACATTTGCTGGGTTTTATTGAAGATGAAAAAAACATAAATGAGTTAACACGTCACCCAATATTAGCGGATATTGAACATACCATCCAAACAGCCATTGATCTTGATGTACAGGAGATATACTCAACCATTACACCAGAACAGAATAAATATATTTATACCCTGATGAACAGGGCGGAAACTGAATGTATCCGTTTTAAGGTGGTGCCGGATCTATCCATTTTTATTAACAAGCCGGTAATCATTAATTATATCCGGGAACTTCCTATTTTATCTTTAAGAAGTGAGCCCTTGGATGACGTAGGTAACAGGGTTAAAAAAAGAGCCCTGGATGTAGTTGTAAGCACCCTGGTAATTATTTTTATACTGTCGTGGTTAGTGCCAATTATAAGTTTGTTGATTTATCTTGAATCTAAAGGTCCAATATTCTTTTCCCAGTTACGGTCTGGAAAAAACAATAAATCTTTTTATTGTTATAAATTCAGAAGCATGAGAGTGAATAAGGAATCGGACAGTAAGCAGGCTACCCGTAATGACGCAAGGATAACAAGAATTGGTAAATTTTTACGCAAAACAAGTCTTGATGAATTCCCCCAATTTGTAAATGTTTTTAGTGGAGAAATGAGTTTGGTAGGGCCAAGGCCACATATGGTAAAACATACATCAGATTATTCCAAAATTGTTGACCAATATATGATACGCCAGTTTTTAAAACCGGGCATTACCGGATGGGCGCAGATAAACGGCTACAGGGGAGAAATAACAGAAAATGAGCAAATCATCAACAGGGTAAACGAAGACCTGTGGTACCTGGAAAACTGGAATATCTGGCTAGACATCAGGATATTATTTCTTACAGTTTACAAGATATTTAAAGATGACAAGGCATTCTAGTTTTTGTTAGCGACAAGTGCTGTTTTCTTAACTGAAAACATTGAAAAGCGAATTTAAAAAAGCTGACTCCCGTTACCAGAACTCCATACATTAGCTGACCTAAGCGATGTCAATCAACTTTTCTAAATATACATCCTGAATGGCATTTAATAATTTCACTCCATCCGCCAGGGGCTTTTGAAATGCTTTTCTTCCGGATATTAAGCCCATACCACCAGCACGTTTATTGATGATAGCAGTAATGACAGCTTCTTTTAAATCTGCCTCACCTGCAGAGGCCCCACCGGAATTGATTAAACCTGCCCTACCCATAAAACAATTTAAAACCTGGTAGCGGCATAAGTCGATAGGATGATCGGTAGCAAGATTGCTGTACATCCGCTCATCCAACTTACCGTAGCTGCTGTCACCGGTATTGAGCGCTTTAAATCCACCATTGTTTTCAGGTAATTTTTGCTTGATAATATCAGCCTGAATGGTTACCCCTAAATAATTTGCCTGCCCGGTAAGGTCTGCTGAAACATGGTAATCTTTCTTATCTTTTTTAAAAGCATCATTCCGGATATAACACCATAAAATGGTGGCCATCCCCAACTGATGCGCCTCTTCAAAAGCCTTCGCCACTTCTACAATTTGTCGCTCAGATTCAGCTGATCCAAAATAAATAGTTGCACCCACCGCAGCAGCGCCAAGATTCCAGGCATCTTTAACCGTACCAAACATTACCTGGTTGTATTTATTGGGATAAGTAAGTAATTCATTGTGGTTCATCTTAACAATGAATGGAATTTTATGAGCATATTTTCGGGCAACAATTGCTAACCCGCCAAAGGTGGAAGCAACGGCATTACACCCACCTTCCATAGCCAGTTTAATAATATTTTCGGGATCAAAATACATTGGGTTAATGGCAAAAGAAGCGCCGGCACTATGTTCTACTCCCTGGTCGATAGGTAGAATAGATAAATAACCCGTGCCCGCCAACCTGCCGTAATTAAAAATTTTATTAAGGTTGCAGAGTGTAGGAATATTCCTGTTGCTTAAAGCATACACATCATTTACAACATCCGGAGCTGGAATGTGCAACAACTCTTTTGAAACAGTGAGGCATTGATGCGTTAAAAGGTTTTCATTTTCATTTTCAATTAATTCCAGTATTTGATTATAAGTCATAATAAAAATTTGATGTGATGTAATATGGTGAATTGTGAATGGTGAATGGTCTATATTTCACTATTGATCATCACCCTTCGATACGTCATTTCATTCTTAACATAGCAGTAATTTTAGAAACAGTTTTAAAACAAATTTTTTGGTAACCAGCTTTAGCATTTCATGGAACCGACATTGGCGTAGATAATCCCGTATTTTAATCGGGACTTCATTTAAATGTAGTTTTTCATGGCATCTTTGGCTTTCAACTGCAAGGTCTCCATTTTAAATCTAAAAAACTTGTTATCGTGAGTTTATTATGCTCCATAATTCTATTCATCATAAATGATACCATAAAATATTTCACTTTAATCATTTCCCAAAAAAAGATGCTGTATAATTATTCTGAAACACAGCCATCCTTATTGAACGCATTTTATCCAACTATTTTTCCATTCATTGATAAGAAAGTTTGTTTATTGGAATAGTTTTTTATATTTACATACGAAACAAGTCGTACTATGACATTGATAAAAAATAACCGGCCAACAGAAAGTGAACTGGAGATACTCCAGGTACTTTGGCAAAAAAAATCCGCTACCGTTAGAGATGTGCATGAAGTGATTCTTACAACAAAAGATGCAGGGTATACCACCACGCTAAAACTTATGCAGATTATGTTTGAAAAAGGTTTGGTAACAAGGGATAGCAGCAACAAAACGCATATTTACCAGCCAGCCGTAAGCAAGGAAAAAACACAGACATTGTTTTTAAATAAAATGATTGATTCACTTTTTGCCGGCTCCCCTGCTCAATTGGTAATGCAGGCATTGGGCAATCACAAAGCATCTAAAGAAGAGCTGGAAGAAATCAGCAATTTTTTAAAAACCATTAAATAAGCATCGCTTATGCCAACAACTGTTACGGAACAACTGCATTTGTTGCAAGCCATTGGCTGGGGAATATTACACAGCTTTTGGCAGGTGCCTGTATTATGGCTCACCTATTTACTTGCCACAACTGGCAAGGAAAAAGTTCCCGCACTTGTTAAATACAACCTAAGCCTGGTATGTTTATTGATTTCTTTCTGTTGGTTTTCTTTTACTATTTTTCAACAGTACAGCCTGCTCCAAAACCCGGGTAATTCCACCAATCATTTTATTGCATTTATTCTTCCGGATATTTCAGCAAAAATCAGCAAGTTGTTGCCTTATCTTTCTTTAGTTTACCTGGCTTTTCTTATTTGTTATATCCTGCATTTTATCCAACAGTATTTATCCTTATTGCCACTTCGAAACAAAGGATTAATAAAGGCTCCCATTGACACAAGATTATTTACAAGACATACTGCCATGCACGCCGGCATTAAAAAAAATGTACAGATATGGCTCACACATAAAGTTGATGTGCCATCGGTGACAGGCTTTTTTAAGCCGATTATTTTATTGCCTGTTGCATTACTCAACCAACTGAGCACAAGGCAGGCAGAAGCCGTCATTATCCACGAGCTGGCGCATGTAAAAAGAAACGATTACCTGGTTAACTTTTTTCAAATGATTGCAGAGCTGGTATTATTTTTTAATCCATTTGCGAAGATGCTGGGTTCCATTGTGAGGCAGGAAAGGGAAAACTGCTGTGATGATTGGGTACTCAATTATCAATACAACAAACATGACTACGCCAGTGCGCTTGTAATGATAGAACAACAACGCACACAAAAACTTTTGTTGGCTGTGGCAGCAACAAACGGCAGCAAAAATTTATTAAAAAGAGTTCAACGAATATTTACAGCCGATCCTGTTAGCAATATTAACCAGCGACAACAATTGAAAATAATGAGTGCCGGATTGGCTTTGCTGGCTGCAATGATTGTTTTATTACCCGCATTTCAGCAGCCGCTGAAACCTACAGGTGAAACAACTACTACAAACCATATTAGCATTCCAAAGCAGTTGATGGTTTCCAGTATTGAAAAGCCTGACTTATTTACAAATACGCAACCTGTGCAGACACCGCTTAAAAATAATATCAGGATAAAAAATAAGAAAACTGCAATAGTGAAAAATAAAGTGAGTGTTGAAGAAGAAAATTTAACCATCGCACTGCTCAATAATGAGTTATTGAAAAACAACCAGGATATTGAGCTTTTATCAAAACAAATAGCAGATAAATCAGTATTAACATCCCCAACTGTATTTGTAAAAGTAGAAGAAGAAATATCTGGTTCCATTAAGAAAAAGATCTTTTACCTGGAATTAAAAAATGACGATGGCATCCCCACTATTAAACCATTCGCCATAATAAGTACATCCTTATCTGGCAAGAAAATAAAAACAGCCAAAGCAGTAAAAATTACCAGAAAAAAAAGGGTGATTGCTTAAAAAATCTTTCATAAGATCAACTACTACTGTCCGACAAAAATTCTGCTATAACGCTAAAATACATACGAGTAAAGGGTTCTAGCCCCTCTCCTTCGGAAAGAGGTTAGGGTGAGGTAACAAAAGCATAGCGGGGGTTTAGGCAATTAGTCGTACAATAATTGATAAGTTTATTTGATTAATGTAACATATCCTGTTATCGGCTTTCTGCCACTACCTGGTTCTATCACGTAATAATAAGTACCAAATGGCAAATCCTTTCCCTTGTATTTGCCATCCCAACCTGGCGCCTGGTAACCATTGGCTTCATATACAACTTGTCCATTCCTGTTAAACACCTGTATTTTACAATTGGGATAAGCATCTAAATATTGAATGGTCCAATTTTCATTAATGCCATCTCCATTGGGCGTAAATGTATTGGGTATAACCGGAGCTTTTAATAATGTCACCAACATTAAGTCAGTTGATCTGCATCCACCTGTTGCCGTAACGGTTAACAGGTAACTGATTGTATCAGCTGTTAAACCACTTACCATTGGCTGCAAAATTCTTGAGTTGCTCAAATAAGTGTTTGGTGTCCACAAAAATTGTAAGCCGTTACCAGTTGCGGTTGCATCAATAGTTATTTGTCCATCTTGCAACAAAACCCTGTCTGGTCCGGCATTTACCAGCGGATAGGCAAACACTGTAAACGGTTTTACAACAGTATCCTTGCAACCAAAATTATTCTCTACCTGTAATACTACCTGGTAAATTTTTGCATCGCTGTACGTTTGAGCTGCAGGTAATTGCTGACTTGCAATCTGTCCATTTGCAAAATCCCACAACCATTTATTCACTACGCCATCAGCTCCATTGCTATTATCACTAAAGCGAACAGACTGGTTTTGACAAATGCTGATACTATCCGATTTAAAATCGGCCACAGGTTGTGGGTGCAACGTGTTAACAGGAATGATGGTACTTTTTTTACAACCTGCACCACTTGTAACCTGGAGGCTTACATTGTAAATACGCACTCCGGAAAACTGGTGCGTAGGATTTTTTGAGGTTGAAGTATTGCTGGCACTTGCGGCATCATCAAAATTCCATAAGTAGGTAAATGCGTTGGCTGTACCGTCAGAAATTGTAGATGTATCCGTAAATGCAGCAATGGGAATGGGCATACAAATACTGGCAGGAAATTTAAAACCCGGAACCGGCAATGGATTCACCAAAATAGTTTTTTGACGAATTACTTTACAACCATTGCTGGTAGTAATGGAAAGTGTAACTGTAAAATTTCCGCTCACATTAAATGTGTGCGAAACAGCCGCGGCAGTTGAGTTGATGACAGCCGGGCTTCCGTCACCAAAATTCCAACTCCAGGTGCTGATGTTACCCACACCTGCGGGCACAGTGGACGAATCAGTAAACGTAACTGCATTGGCAGCACAAACAGGTGAACTTGCACCAAAATTGGCAATTGCGGGCGCCAATACTTTTATAATTTGAAATACACTGTCCACACAACCGGCAATGGAAGTGTAGGTGTATTTAATGCGGTAATCTCCTGCACCTACGGCAGCAGGTGTAAACAATCCAGTACTATTTATTCCAGCGCCCGAATAAACGCCGGCACCTGGCACGGCACCCGTTTCTGACGCCTGTGTTACCTGGTAATTAACCGCATCAGCACAAACATCCGGTATCACAGTAAACAGCAGTTTTGGCATTGCAAAAACAGTAACCTGCAACAACTTTTCACTGGTGCAGGTAGCGCCGGAATAGGCCTGGTATCTTATGGTAAATTGTTTGGTAAGTGGTGATTGAAAAGTTGAATAGCGATGCTTGTACAATTTACCCAATGCAGGCAAATCATCTGTTTCTACAACAATGGGTGCACTACCGTTATCCCAGTAAATAAGCACCTTGGTAATATTGCCAAAATTCACCGTTGAATTATCTTTTATAACTACAGAGTCATTGCCGCAATAACCGGAAATATTTTGAATAGTAAAGTCAGCCAGTGGCTTGTCGCCATTAACTGTAAATGATTGTGCCAATGAATCTACACAGCCATTGTTACTGGTTACAACCAATGTTGCTGTGTAGTTTCCGATAGCACTATATCGATGAGTTGGATTTTTTACAATTGCAATATTATTGGCAGGGGTAGATAAAGCATCTCCAAAATTCCAGGCCCATTTAGTGATACTACCCGATGCTATCGCCGAGGTATCTATAAAAACAGCGGATGCATCGCTTAGGCAAACCTCGGGAGAAATAAAACCTGGTGTTGGCAAAGGACTTACCACGATATTTTTTGAAAGGGGTACAAGATTGGCACAGCCTTTATCAGTCTTCAATTGCAGCGTTACCGGGTAAGTGCCTGCGTTTGCATATTGATACACAAAAGTATTTCCATTATTGATTACAGAATCTGGCCTGCCATTGCCGAAGTTCCAGGTAAATTGATTAATAATTCCGGAACCTGTTGTGGAAGTATTGGTAATGCTGATATTATTTTTTTCGCAGATTGGCGCCGCAACAGTAAATGAAGGAACCGGTAAACTATTGATGATTACCTGTTTTGCAATAGTATCGCTCAAGCAACCTTTATCGGTTTTTGTCCAATGCTTAATAAAAAATGTGCCCGCAGTAAGGTAGGTATGATTTGTATTTTGACCGGTGCCTTGTGCAGTTCCATCGCCAAAATCCCAAAACCAATTGGTTACTGCACTCCCCTGCCCATTGCTGGTACTTGATACATCTGTTGCAACGTTTAAACAATTTTCAGCAACAAGGTTAAAAGAAGCCGTGGCCTTTGGGTACAAATTGCTAAACAACATGGCTGTATCATCTACACAACCTGCTGCGCTTGTAACCTGTAGTTTTATGGTGAAGGGTCCTGTACCAGTGCTGTACAAATGAGCTGGATTTTTTACAATGGCTGTGTCCTTATTTCCGGAAGCTGGTTCGCCAAATGTCCACTTCCAGCTAAACGCAGCTTGTGTTCCATCAGCAATAGTACTTGCATCAGTAAACTGAGCTACCTCATACGGCAGGCACACAGTAGCCGGCATAATAAAACTGGCTATTGGATTCGGGTTGATGGTAAACGTTTTTGTAATGATGCTACTCTTACAACCACTTGGTGTAGCTACTTGTAGAGATGCAGTTACAGGTCCGGCATTTATATAACTATGTAACTGGGTTACGTTGCTTACAACAGTGTCCCTGGCACCATCACCAAAATTCCAATAACTTTTTTCAATAGTACCCGGCGGAGCTATAGAAGACAGGTCGGTGAAGGTTACCGCTTTGTCTGCACACAACAGTGAGGAAACAGTAAAACCGGCAACCGGCGCTTCTGTAACAACTATTTGCCTTGTAGAAATAGTGCTGATACAACCAACATTGCTGAATAAACTAAACTTCACCTCGTAAGTTCCTGCACTCAGATATTTGTGTACCGGATTGTGCAGGTTGCTTGCAGAACCATCACCAAAATCCCATGTCCACCGGTAGGAGTAAGTGCCTTCATCGTAGGTAGAAATATCGCTGAATTTTACAGAATCCGACACACAACCATTGTGCACCCAATTAAAATTAGTAACCGGCGGGTTCTTTACAAATATGGTATCATCTTTAGTTTGGGTATTGCCACAACCATCCGTTCCGGCAGTACCGGCGGTTATAGAAATGGGATAATTTCCTGAAGGGCAATATGAATATGCTGTTGGTAATTTGTACTGCCATACCTGTTTACCATTAATAAAAAAGGCACTATCTGCTATCGGGTTGGCAATTGAAACATTGGGCGTTTGAATACCTTTAAAATCCCAGAATAAGGTTAAAGGTTGATAAGGATAGGTGATGGAAAAATAAAAAGGTGTACAGGCGCATGCAGTATTTAACCCTGAAATATTTAGGGGGTTGATAGGCGTTATAAAGTTGTATAAATCTTTCAGGTTGGTGCCTGCATTGTAACCATAAGATTCAAAACCACCATACCCGTAAGCGATGGCATTAAATCCGCTATCTGCTCTAAGCGTATGTGCACCTGCAGTAACCGGAATTTGGGCATAGCTATAAGTAGCATCCTGAGGATGCGGCACAAAACTATAACTACCGGAAGTTCCTGTTACAGTAAAAGAAGCTACCGCAGCTGCTTTAATAATTACGTTAATCCAATGATCCTGGATACTGGCATTGGGGGTTGAGTTAACCAATACTTCATCGATGGTTTGTTCAACGGGGCTTAGATAAATCATTTCCGGATCGCCCAGGCTGCCAATAAAATTATTACCGCAGGTACTGGCTGTGGTAACGTATTGCGCCACCATTATTGGTTGGTCAGCTTCAATTAATTGAGGCTTGTCATTAATGGGGAAATCATAGTAAAAACCACTAACAAGACCCGTTTGTACCACCCCATTCAGCTTTACAATTGTAGCAGGATCTGAAACTGCAATGCGATAGTAATTAAAAGGCATACTTTGGGTAGGAGCCGTTAAAAAACGCTTGCCCCAAGCCGTTTTTGGGAAGGCCTGTGCAATAATATTATCTGAACTATTGGAAGCAGAACAACTGATTTTTATTTTTCCCGATCCGGAAAAAACAGCAATTTTTTTACAAGTGATACTGCCATTGCTGATAGAACGGATTTTAGATCCTGTTAAATCAACTCCTGTAAAATTACCGGGACTGCCCCCATTCAGTTGGCCCATTACATTATAGATTTCACCCTGTTTTAATGTAACTGTAAATGGCACGTTGGCAGTATGTGTTTGCGTATTGGCAGCTGGCGTAATCTCCACCGTTGTAGACCCTGTATCTGCAGCTACTACAAAAAAGAAGCTGTTGGAAAAATCCTCATTAGATACCTGTTTGTAATTTATTGAATAATATTCCTTGCCCAATGTGTTGGTAGGAAACAACAAGGTAGCACCGGAAACATTGCCATTAAAAATATGGGTGTATGCAACAACGGGCCTTGTACTGGTAACATGTATTCCTGATGTAAAAAGGCCCTCACTGGTAAGCCTTGCATCCTGTGCGCCAGACTTTGGTATTGAACTGGAAGTGACGATTGTACCGGCAGGAATATTGGTGATATTTTCTACATACCCCAGTGCAGGTATCTCTATTTTAATGCTGGTAGTTGTATTGGGAATATTTTCTGTAGCAAAATACAAAACCATTTCCTGGCCGTTGATACCGCCACCGCCACCGTTTGTTACAAACCTAACGTGATAGCCATATCCCAGCCAAAAATCTTTCCCTTTATTAGAAAAATCCTGGGCAAAAGAAGCGTATGAAAATAATAATACAAAAAAAGAAAATTGGATTTTTATCATTGCAGCTTACCTATCATTTTAGGATGTAAATTTAGCGAAAATAAAATGAGCAGCAATTTAAAAAGCAAAAGGCCCGATAGAAATCGAGCCTTTGTTTACGAACCTAATTTGGTTCTGTAACCCCCAAAGAAAACATCTTGTTTACCAAGCACAAGCGCTTAAGCCCTTGAGGTTGTTTAGTAAACGATGTTTGTTCAATTTTATTTTATTTACTGGCTGAAATGGAAAAATAAATGTGGAAATTCTATTTACGCCGCAAATGATTTTTAGATAGTAATACCAAATATAATTTCAATACAGGCTCCCGATAGCTATCGAAATGTGCTGGCTTAAATTATGTGCGATGGCGCAGTGTGAAAGGATTTGGTAAACCAGCCTGCCGGCAGGCTGGTACCGACCTGTGCCGATCGATTTAGGCATTGGACTAACAACAGCGTGTAATCGGTATAAACAATCTGGCGCAGGAAATAAAGGCTGGTATCGGGGTTGAATGCATTCGCAAAACTTAGGCAATTGAAAATACCAATTACCGATGCGCCAAGGATACCAGCAAATGGTGCAACAAATAGCCAACAGAATTAAGTAAAAAAGTGCAAGCTCCGCACAAACAACAGAGCGCTCGCCTGTTCGTTATCTCCTCCCATGTCGAATATTCCACCGGGAATTAAAATCATACCAGTTCCGATGTATCTCCACTAAATATTATTGAGTTACTATCTGTGTTGCCGGCAAACCTGTTGGGCACACTCATACAGGAGTGAGCACTATCTTTTTTGATTGTACTTCATCAACAGCGTGCATATTATTGCAGGAAAAAAATATGCCCATACTGCACAAAACACCTACATATATGCTCTTTGTTGTTTTCATAATTTTATCAACTACAAGTTACCGAACGATATCAAAACTGTTACAACAACCGCTACCAAAACTTAGCGTAAATCAACGTTATCATCAATAGAATAATTACAATAAGCACGGTGTGCATTGGTTTTATCTTAAACATGCTGCTGTCTATTTCCAATCCCTTAGGATTAATTTTAGGCCCAAATAAACTGATAACAACCATTATTGCTACTGTAAAAAAGAAACTGTATCCCATATTAAGCAGGAATGGTATTTCATAAACTCCCTTACTATTTATAAATGCAGTGTACAACCAGGTTTCATGTCCAAAAATAGCAGGGGCATAATTCATAAAAAACAGGGAGAATAAAAATCCGAATAACAGCCCTGCAATGGCTGCTGCGCCGGTAGTACGCTTCCAGAAAAAACCTAGAATAAACATTGCAAATACACCCGGGCTAATCAGCCCTGTATATTTCTGTATAAAAATAAATCCACCTTCGCTGCTTATGCCCAAAAGGTCGTTCCATGTAAAAGCAATGGCAACAATCATGGCTATTGCAATAACTAACCTTCCCAGCCACACCATCTTTTTTTCTGTGGCTTCCTTGTTAATATATTTTTTATAGATATCTAGTGTAAAAATGGTAGAGATACTATTTACTTTTCCGGCAAGTGATGCAACAATAGCGGCGGTAAGTGCAGCGATGGATAAACCTTTTAAACCGTTTGGCAAATAGGCAAGAATAGCCGGATAGGCATTGTCTGCACTCACTTTTCCATTAGTCAACATCTCCGATTGAAGCCCACCGTTTTTGTGTAAAACATAAGCTGCAATACCCGGTAGCATTACAATAATGGGCATCATTATTTTTAAAAACCCTGCAAAGAAAATACCGGTACGGGCTGTTTTTAAATCAGCACCCAACGCCCTTTGTGTTATGTACTGGTTACAGCCCCAGTAATTTAAATTGGCTATCCACTGTCCTGCGGCATACATGGCAATTCCGGGAAGTGCCAGGTAATTATTTACTTCAGCCTGTGTGGATTTTTCGCCAGGCTTGTTAAATATCATCTTAAAATGTTCCGGTGCATCTTCCATTAATTTACTAAACCCTGCCAGCACATTTTTTCCCATTCCAAAATGCTCACTCACCAATGTAAGTGCAACATAAGACGTTACCAATCCGCCTATAATAAGTACCACCACCTGTATAACATCTGTGTATCCTATTACCTTCATTCCACCCAATGTAATAAAGAGTGCAAAGCAAGCCAATGCAATCATAATCAAATGGAAATGTTCGCCGCCACTAAGGTTATTAATAGCCAAAGCACCGAGAAAGAGAATAGAAGTTAGGTTTACGAATACGTAAAGAAATAACCAAAAAATAGCCATGATCAAACTAACCGATTCGTTGTACCGCTGTTTTAAGAACTGCGGCATCGTAAATATTTTATTTTTCAGGTAGATGGGCATAAACCATATTGCTATTATGATAAGCGCTATGGCTGCTACCCACTCATAAGCTGCAATAGCAATACCCATTGTAAAGCCGGCGCCACTCATGCCGATAAACTGTTCAGCAGAAATATTGGATGCTATCAGTGATGCACCAATGGCCCACCAGGTAAGCGAACCTTCTGCAAGAAAAAAATCTTTGGTATCTGTTTCTTTTTTCTTTTTTTTCTTGTATATCCAGATGCCATAAGAAGTTACCAATAGGAAGTAGAAAATAAAAACGAGGTAATCGGCTGTTACTAAACTGTTCATGAATTGTGTTTGGTTATTTACTTTTTGGGTTAATTTTCAATATGCTTTTTTGCATGAAAAAATAACTGAATCACTTTTCCATTTCTGCAACGTTTTGTTCCCATCGCCAAGCATCCTTCACCATATCTGCCAGGGTTTTTTCTGCTTTCCATTGCAATGCCTCATTTGCTTTAGAAGCATCAGCATACAATTCCGGAGCATCTCCCTGCCTTCGTTCGCCTAATGTATAATCTAATTTTACAGCATTCGTATTTTCAAATTCCTGTATTAATTCTACAACAGATATTCCGTTTCCGGTACCCACATTAAAATACTCGTAGCTGTCTGCTGCAACATCATCAATTAGCCTTTGACAGCTTTTTACATGGGCTTTTGCCAAATCCACTACATGTATATAATCCCGCAAACAACTACCATCTTTTGTAGGATAGTCATTACCATAAACAGTAAGCGATTTTTGTTTGCCGATAGCAGCTTGCGTTAAATAGGGCATCAGGTTGTTGGGTACACCATTCGGTAATTCTCCCATCAATCCAGATTCATGTGCACCAACGGGGTTAAAATACCGCAGCGCTATTGCTTTCATGCTACCTGTTGCGCACACCTTTTCAATCATATCTTCACCAACCTGTTTGGTACTTCCATAGGCTGAGAGTGCTTTTTTAAATGGGGCAGTTTCTTTTACCGGCAATTCATCGGGGAAGCCATATACCGTTGCCGAAGAAGAGAAGACGAGTTTATTGCAATCAGCCTGAGCCATACAATCCATCAGGTTCATTAATGATGAGAGATTGTTTTGAAAATATTTCAATGGTTCTCTTACCGATTCACCCACTGCTTTCAAAGCTGCAAAGTGTATAACTACATCAAATGTTTTTTCATTTTTAAACAATTCGGTCAGCTTGATTTTATCGCACATATCTGTTTGATAAAATACAGGCTTATGCCCCGATATCATTTCAATTCTATCCAAAATAAACGCCTGGGAATTGCAGAGATTGTCGATAATAACTACATCAAAACCGGCCTGCTGTAATTCCACCACGGTGTGAGAGCCAATGAAACCCAAACCACCTGTAACCAATATACGTTTCATACACTTTTATTTAATATTTACACTGTAATGCACATCTGGCAAGGCTTTCAAATTTTCTGCTGCCTGCTCCGGGGTAATATCCCGTTGTGGATTTGCCAGCATCTCGTAGCCCACCATAAACTTTTTTACAGTGGCACTTCTTAACAATGGCGGATAAAAATGCATGTGCCAATGCCACTCCGCATGGTCACCATCATTTACCGGAGCCTGGTGCATGCCTGCTGAATACGGAAATGAAACATTAAACAGGTTATCATATTTTGTGGTTAGCTGTTTTAATATGTTTGCGAGTGATTTTTTTTCCTCTTCATTAAATTGAGTAATATTTTGAACATGCCGTTTGCTTATAATCATTGTTTCGTAAGGCCATACTGCCCAAAAGGGAACCAATGCTACAAAGTCCTCGTTCTCCAACACAATTCTTTCTTTCTTTTTTAATTCCAATTGTGTGTAGGCACTCAGCAAACTTGTATGATGCGTATCAAAGTATTTTTTTTGCTGTTCGGTTTCTTTGTGCAACTCAAGGGGTATTGATGAGGAAGACCATATTTGCCCGTGCGGATGCGGATTACTGCAACCCATAATTTCGCCTTTGTTCTCAAAAATTTGTATGTATTTAATGGCAGGATTGGCTGCCAGCAAAGTAAACTCGGCCTGCCATAATTCAATTAGATTTTCAATTGCCTCAACTGTCATTTGCGGCAGTGTAACATTATGTAGTGGCGAAAAACATATTACTTTACAGATACCACTTTCGCTTTTTGCTGAGAGTAAATCATCCTCGTTGTACATGCCGTCCGGCGAATCGGCCAATAATGCTGAATAATCATTTACAAAAGAAAAGGGTTTTTGGTAATCTGGATTTATACTGCCATCCGCCCTTTTATTACCTGGGCATAAATAACACTGTGGATCATATGCAGGTCTTTCATCTTTCTGTAAATCTTCTATTTTACCCTGCCAGGGCCGCTTCATCCGGTGTGGGGAAACCAAAATCCAGTCTCCGGTTAAAATATTCAACCGTGTATGAGAATGCTCTTTTAAATCAAACATAGTTTAGGATATTATTTCAGTTCCGTTTTCAATTGATGCGATGTAATAAGTTAATGGCAAACCCATTTCCTTTTCGTAAGCTGGTTTTATTAAGGCAACTAATTCATCAATAGCATCTTCTTTTACCAAATTGATTGTGCAGCCACCAAATCCACCCCCCATCATCCGGGCACCAATAACTGCATCGTTTTTTCGTACAAAATCAACCAAATAATCCAGCTCTTTACAACTTACTGCATACATTTTACTTAAGCCATCATGCGTTGCAAACATTTTCTTTCCAAGTGCATTGATATCTCCCTTTTTTAAATCTTCGCAGCCTTGCTGCAGGCGAGCTATTTCCTGTACAATAAAACGGCTACGCATATCTATCAAAGCATCTTTGGGTAATACATATTCATCCAGCATAGCCTCCGTTGCGTCCCTTAATGAATGTACTTCCGGATGATGTTCTTTTATCCAGGCAACTGCCTGCTCACATTCCTGCCTGCGGGTATTGTATGCTGATGATGCCAGCGAATGTTTCACATTGGTATTGAGTAGTAAAATTTTTATACCATCCAATTTGAATGGTACGTATTCGTATTCCAATGAACGACAATCTAATTTTATCACGTGATCACGCTTGCCCATCACAGAAGCAAACTGATCCATAATGCCACACATAACACCTGCATATTCATGCTCTGCTTTTTGTGCCATCAACACCATCTCAACTTTGTCTAAATTAGTTTGTAACAATTCATTTATTGCAAAAACGGTAGCACATTCCACGGCTGCGGATGAAGAGAGGCCAGCACCCATCGGCACATCGCTGGAGAGTATTGCATTAAACCCTTTCAGCGTAATATTTTTCTTCTGAAACTGTGCTGCTGCACCCAGGATATAATTGGGCCAGCTTATATCCCCCACAGGCTTTAAATCTTTTAAGGCTATTGTAAATGTCTCGTTAAGATCGAAAGCCATTAAATGTATTTCATCATCATCCCTTAAACTGATGGCCATATAGGCAGCCTTATCTATTGATGCAGGTAGCACAAATCCATTGTTATAATCAGTATGTTCACCGATGATATTTACCCGGCCAGGTGAACGCACAATTATTGGTTGCCGGTTGGTTCCGAATAACTTACTAAACTCCTCCTTTAAACTTTTTATATTATTTTCCATTGAAAATGTTTTGAATGCAAATCTATTTTTTAAATATTAGGATTAAGGAGTATTGATGAAAAATATTCCTGGTGAACAGAAATTTGCTGTCTGCAGCCAATTTTTGTAAGCCTGGTATGCTCGTGGTAAATATGAATGGCATATCGCTTTTAATTATCAGGAATTTGTGTAGCAAAAGTAAGCGTATAATAATAATGATTTCAAACGCAGCAGGCTGGGTAATTAACAGCACAAAAAAGGGGGATTTGCTTCATATTTTTTCGCATGAATTACCAGGTATCTTTCCAGTAAATAACAGGCCAGCCATCTTGAAATGTAATTGGCAACCAGATATATTTTCCTTCTGCTGCATTTTCGGGTGTCCACCTGTCGCCTAAATAAATGCACTGATACTTTTTTAATGGAATTGTCTATCAGTAAAAACCAATCGAAACAATATTGGATGGAAATAAAACTGTATTTATTTTTTTTGATAAATTCTCACATAATCAATCAAGTATTTACCGGGTAAAACCGTGTTGGCCAAACTGCCTCCTTTGGTGCCACCCATAGCCAGGTTCAATAACAAATAATGAGGTTGCCTAAACGGATTCTTACCATCCGTTTTATTAAATGTTTCATTAAGGTCAATCGTATTTAGTAATGTCTCATCAATTTTAATCGTCATTGAATGTTCATCCCATTCCAATGTCCATACATGAAACTGGCTGGCCCATGCAGCCCCACCAAATGATTCAACTGTTTTAAACGAACCGTCCCATAAAGCTTGATGCTGCTTATTATCTTCAATGGCAAAATTTGCCAGGATCCCGTCGTTGTAATATTCCATAATATCCACTTCGCCGTTAGCAGGCCATTTGCCGGAGGTACCCAACGTCCAGATAGCAGGCCACAAACCTGTTTGTGCATCAATTTTTGCTCGCACTTCCACCTTGCCATATTGAAATGCATGCTGCCGTTGCATAACAACACTGGAAGATGTGTACTCAATAGTTTGTCTTTTCGTTTTCCAATTGGTACTTCCCTTAATGTAATTGGGATTAGGCTTTTGCTCTTTTTTTGCCGGTTATGACAAGGCACCCGTTTTCACATACAGCATTTTCTTTTTGATACCATTGTGCTTCCTCGTTTCTTACAAAACCTGATTCAAATTTCCATTTTGTAGCATCAGGTGATCCGTTTGTGTTGACCTCATCGGACCAGATTAGATTGTATCCTTCTTGCTCCTGGTAAGGAATTGCTTGATTTACTTTTTCACCTTGAAAACAAAATCAGTTGTAAAAAAAAGTAAAAGAAAAATCTCATAAACAAGCAATTTAATGGCGCATCAAATTTTCACCAATGTATAATATTTTCCAGTAAAGTTAAAATAGTAAAAGTTAGCCGAGGAAATTATAGGTTCAGGAATGGGGTATAATTTATTCAAATAGTTGAAAGTGGCTGCAAACTCAATTACAGTAAGTAAGCAGTTTTTGAAAAGTAAAAGCAGTTAAAGAAAGGTTGTCTTGACTACAAATCAAGGATAAAAAATCTGTAGCTTATAATTCTTTGATTGTAGGATAAAATATTTTCACACTATCTAAAACTGGATATGTTTTCATAAAAATCATCATCAGCTTTAAAAGTATCAGGCACAAAAAAACCGCTGCTACCTAGCAAGCGGTTCTTTTCATTCATCCCTGTATTATAATTTAATAAGATCCTATATGTGTATTCGTATTTCCGTTAGGGCCTGTCCACACTATTTTATAAAATAACAAACCGGAAGGGCAGGATGTTATCGGATTGCCATTTGCATCTAAACCAAATGTAGTAGTTGTAGTTACAGCTGCACCAGTGTGTTTTAACTGACCACTAACTAATCGGAAATTGCAACTTTGTCTTATTACCATCGGTTCTGTAATGGCACAGGTAAATTCTTTATTAAACCTGTTTGTACCCCATTCTGCAATTCCGTTTCCTAATGAGCTGATACCTGTTACAGTAATTACGATGCCATTAACATAGGTAAAAGTTCTGCGCTTTGCAACCTGCCAGGTACGCTGAGACCCATTATCAAAAGTAATATTCATACCAGAACTGGTAACTTCATGAACAATTGGAGTAAGCCTTGTTGCAAGGTTACGTAATTTACCACCCGATACATTTTTAATAGTTTTAGTTCCGTTAATAGTAATGCTCTTTTTATCAACACCACGTGTAATTTTTAAATTATTATAGGTAACGGTATATTGTGAACCTGCAGTAGCCCAGCGAAAATTAGGTGCAAAGCTTATTATAACTACTCCTGACCTGGTGCGGCTACCAATGCAATTGTTACCACTGTAAGTAAGTGTAATTGTCCGTGGATTGCTGGTTGTATCTACTACCACCGTGGCATCGCAGGTAAATGGAAGTTGCGGCGTTAAGGGTGATTCGCCTGCATAAGAACCGCCTAAATTTTCCAGTGTTGCATTGGCATCATTGGATATTGCATCTGTTTCATTTGCAAACCTTGATTGGTCATCTGCCTGCACCTCTATTTCTGTAGTGGTATCTAAGGTTGAACTGCTGTCAGTTTTTTTACAGGAGGTAAAAAATAAACCTACACATGTAATGGCTACGAACATGTAGCGAATTTGTTGTTTCATAATAAAGATTTTTGTGGGTTTTTTAATTTGGTTGTGCAATTAAGACTTTGCCTTTAACACGGAGTTTAAATTGTGACAAAAAATATTTTTTAGTAATAACAGAAAGGCACCAATAAAATTGCCCTCCGGGATATCCGGAGGGCAATTTTATTGGTTATACGTTTAAATCCTGTCCTGGGTCTTTAATTATTTATCTAAAAGATGCATCGCAAACTTCAATTGCTGTTCCATGGTAAGGGTAGTATTATCTAAAATTATTGCATCTGTAGCTTTACGCAGTGGACTAACTTCCCTGTTAGAGTCGATGTAATCCCTCAACTCCAGGTTGTCCTTCACCTCTTCAATACTAACATTGGGATTTTTTTCGAACATTTCTTTAAACCTACGCTCCACTCTTACAGCTATATCTGCCGTCATAAAAATTTTAAGTTCTGCCTTTGGAAATACAGTGGTACCAATATCCCTGCCGTCCATAACGATCCCTTTCTTTTTGCCCATTTGCTGCTGTTGGGCTACAGCAAATTCCCTCACTTCTTTTATGGCAGCTACGTCACTTACCTTTTCTGCTATAATCATATCCCGTATCAGGTATTCTACATTTTCTCCATTCAATAAAATTTCGGATTGTTGTGATTTGTCATTGTGTTCAAATTCAATTGAAATATTCTCCAATGCGTTATTCACCATTTTCTTATTAGTGAAATCGATGCTGTTTCTTAAAAAATATAAAGTGATGGCACGATACATAGCACCACTATCAATATATACATACCCTAGTTGTTTAGCCATTTGCTTTGCAAGTGTACTTTTTCCACAAGATGACCATCCATCAATCGTAATTATTTTCCTTTTCATTGGTACAAAAGTCAACAAAAAAAATTATCCATCAAAGTAAAAAGGGTGCAATTCAAATCCAATAGCTATCAGATGTCACTTTATTCATAACGGCCGTCGGCGTTTTCAACGGCCGTCGGGGTTATTCAACCTCTTTTAGGTGCGACCATATGAATTGCATCAAAGTAAAAAGCCACCCAATATATTGAGTGGCTTTTTTTATAATTTCAGCTGACAACTATTTTGCTTCAGATGTTGTTGGTTCTTCCTCCTTCTCCTGCGGCTTTAACGTAAAGGTTATTTTTTCTTTTGATTCATCCAGATCAGCAATTAAAATATCCCCGCTCTTTACATGCATGTTTAATATTTCTTCTGCTAAAGGATCTTCCAGGTATTTTTGAATAGCCCTATGAAGTGGTCTTGCACCGAATTGAGCATCGTACCCTTTATCTGCTATAAAATCCTTTGCAGCTGGTGAAAGCTCCATGGAAAATCCAAGATTCACCAAACGTTTCATCACTCCCTTCATCAGAATATCTATGATATCAAAAATGTTTTCTTTGGTTAGGGAATTAAAAATAACCACATCATCAATCCTATTGAGAAACTCCGGACTAAAAGTACGCTTCAATGCTTTTTCAATGACAGCTTTATTATTTTCATCAGCATTTTGCATCCTGTTCTGTGTTGCAAAGCCTACCCCTTCTCCAAAATCTTTCAACTGGCGGGCACCAATATTTGACGTCATAATGATAAGGGTATTTTTAAAATCTACTCTTCTACCCATTCCATCAGTCAACTGCCCATCATCCAAAACCTGTAATAAAATATTATAAATATCCGGATGCGCCTTTTCTATTTCATCCAAAAGAATTACACTGTAGGGCTTGCGTCTTACTCTTTCTGTAAGCTGACCACCTTCTTCGTACCCAACATAGCCCGGAGGTGCACCAATTAAACGACTCACAG
>Ga0163154_10001177_pt1 | contig 40610 bp, 33 predicted proteins | sample OliLakLV19MP9P1_FD_148649 | JGI IMG/M metagenome (GOLD analysis project Ga0163154, IMG submission 148649) | Freshwater microbial mat bacterial communities from Lake Vanda, McMurdo Dry Valleys, Antarctica - Oligotrophic Lake LV.19.MP9.P1 | ecosystem: Environmental > Aquatic > Freshwater > Lake >... | reverse complement strand
TAAACCAGCCGACCAAAATATCTTTCCAGACGCCTAAGTTGAAACTGGGCTTAGCAATTGGAGAATGGCCCGGAGGCCCCGCCGCTATTCCCTACGTAGACGTTTCTGAAAGTCTAACACGGTTTGAGAATCCAGCAGGACAACTTCAATTAGGTCCTGTCTCTCACAGGTTAATTAAACCATTGCAAAGTCCTTATGAACCCTCCCTCAGCCTATCACAGAGTTACCTCGACACCTATGCTAATATAGAATGGGATGCCGCAAAGACGACAGCCTTTCAAACTGGAGTTAATATCACACCTCGAAGCGTCGCGAATAATTACCGAACAATTGGGCGAGGAGGCAGAACCTTTGTCACGGAATCAAGTGCCGTCGAATGTATCCTCGGCCCCCTCAAAGGGAACCGCATCAGCATCACCGGACAGCAAGCACGTCAACTTGAGAATGCGCTTGGTCTAAATCCGAACTCCCTCGAGGCGAGGAACATTCTTTCTATTGTCGACAATGTTCCCGGAAGAGTTCCAAGAGTCCCAACCTCGGGCAACAGCTTGTTTCAAGGAGCTGGTGCAGGTCTTCCAGGTGGGGGTGCTGAATTGACCATTCAAGGAATCCCCAGCGCGGGTGGTCAGGGAATCAGGCAGATCATCTTGGAGGTGATTAAGTAATGAACCTTCAAATCTTAGATCGTGATGGTTGGACGATGCAGTGCCCGTCTTGCGCTGAGAGCATCACTTACACGCTGATCAACAACCAGCAGCTCCCGGTTCCCTTTTTCTATGCAGAAGATTGCAACGACGTTCTTCTCAGAAAGACAGATCAGAAATTGGTGGATAAGGTCTTTGCAGGCTCAGCCGGTGGAAAACCAAATTTGAAATCCTTGGAAAATCTATGGCACCAAATGCTTGATGTTGCACCATCGACGGGCAATGGCGGTCGATACGGATTTTGGTCGAACGTAAAATGTCCTAGTTGCTCTGCTGAAATGCCATACAACGACGGGGCTAAGGATGTGGAGCAACGAATATTCGAGCCGAAAATCGTGTTGGTTAACGGTGCATCTCTTATCGGAGACACCGAAGGCGATAGTTGGCTAATCAATGTCCTCCTGCAAACTACGCGCTGAGGCTGTCGCCAAAACGAAGTCCACCCGGCTGTCCGGCAATCGACCGCTCCGTCACACCTCCTGCTGATGGGGCGGAGTGCGGCTACGCCGATAGAATCGAAATCGCCCCGCAGGAGTCGCGCCGTCGCTCGCGCCTTGGTTGTGCAACGGCGGTCGCTAGTCTGGCCCGTCACGGCATCTGCTCGTAAGAAAAAATAAGGGACAGGCTAATAGTTTTGTACTATGACCGTCCTTAAACGGACCTTCCACTCGATTCTTGCGTACTTGGAGCTTCGCTAGGGACGGACACACTATCAAAATTTAACATCTGAAGGGACGGACAAACTATCTGTCATTAAAAGGTCATCTACATTTCTCGTAATTGACCGATGGTATGGTCGCTATGATCGAAGGAAAACAGTTTGTCCGTCCCTGTCCCCACTGTCCCCTGTCCCCACGTCCCTGTCCCCAATAGTAGTTTGTCTGTCCCTTCGAGCTGTCCCTTCGAGCTCGGACCCTGGCTTGCCACGGGAATTCTTAACGTGTCGGGGTTAACGCGGGTTGGGGTCGACTTTAACCGATCTTAAAAACCGAAGGGGCAAGCGCCCCTCACAACGCCCTATGGATCCTTCAAATCTAAAAAAAAGGGGCGTCTATTACGACACCCCTTTTTAAGCTTTATGAAGGACTGATTACAATTCTGGCTGCTCCTCGGTGGCGCCTTCTACCGTCTCAGAAATCACAGGGGCAATCGCCTGGAGTTTGTCACCCGCATCAAGGTTGACAAGCTTCACGCCCATGGTGTTTCGTCCGGTTTCACGGATCGCCTTAACGGCGGTCCGAACCATTTGGCCACCCACTGTGATCAACATGATTTCATCTTCAGCTTTAACCGTCAGAGCCCCCACGACTGATCCTGTTTTTTCCGTGGTTTTCATGGTGATAATTCCCTTCCCACCGCGCGTTTGCTGGCGGTACTCTTCAAAAAGAGTCCGTTTGCCGATTCCATTCTCTCCGGCAACAAGGAGCGTTGCATCTGGAACAACAACGGAGAGAGCGACAACCGCGTCTGTTTTTTCCAAACTGATGCCGCGCACTCCACTTGCAGGACGACCCATCGAGCGAACATCTTCTTCGTTAAAACGAATGCTCATTCCTTCTTTGGTAATCAGGACGACATCGTCTTGCCCTGTTGTGTATTTCACTTCAATGAGTTGATCGCCCGGTTCAATGCCTATCGCTATAATCCCGCTTTTGTTGACGTTACGGAATAGGTTCAATTCCGTTTTCTTAACGGTACCCATGCGTGTAGCGAAGAATATTTGTCCGGGCTGTTCCCAAGTCGAATCTTCTCCCTGCGCACTTTTACTGCTCGCAATCCGGATCAAGGCCGCAATCTTTTCCTCGGGTCGCATTTCAAGAAGGTTGGCTATGCTCTTTCCCTTGGCAGCCCGCCCCATGTCGGGAATTTCATGTACGCGCTCAACAAACACCCGGCCCATGTTCGTAAAGAACATAAGGTAATCGTGTGTGCTTGCGGTAAACAAATGCTCTACAAAATCATCATCGTCCTGGGCGGTTTGAGCTTCTTTGGTCGTCATCCCGATGACTCCCTTGCCGCCCCGCTTCTGTGACCGATAACTGCTCACCGCTGTCCGTTTAATGAGTCCGCTATGAGTCAAGGTGATGATCACACCCTCATTGGGGATCAAGTCCTCAATAGCCATTTCACCTTCGTCAGGAATAATCTGCGTCCGGCGTGGTGTCGCATGTTTTTCATTAATAATTTGCAACTCAGCCTTAATAATTGTCAGAACGCGTGATTCCTTGGCCAAGATATCAAGAAGATCGGAAATCTTCTTAATAAGTTCCCCATACTCCGCCTTGATTTTATCGTGCTCCAATCCAGTCAGTTGGTAGAGGCGCAATTCAAGAATCGCGTCGGTCTGCGCTTCGCTGAAGGCGTACCTTCCGTTAACCAGTCGAGCTTGTTGACGGATAATGATTCCTATCTTTTCAACCTGCGCCTCAGAAAACTCGAAGGATTGCAACTTAGTCCGGGCTTCGTCACGGCTTTTTGATCCACGGATGATCTTGATAAATTCATCTAGGTTCGCCAGTGCGATCAAATACGCTTCGAGCACTTCGGCACGGCTCTCGGCATGGCGCAAATCGAACCGTGTTCTACGAATAATCACTTCACGGCGGTGTTCGATATAAAGGTTTATAATTTCCTTGATGCCCAACGTCTTAGGCCGCCCGTGATCAAGTGCGAGCATGTGCACGCTGAAGGAGGTTTCAAGGGCCGTGTGCTTGTAAAGGTTGTTAATAACCACCTTAGCAATGGCATCGCGTTTTAGCTCGATGACCACACGTGTATTTTCGTCTGACTCATCACGAATCGCCGTAATATCCGTGATGACCTTTTCGTTAACCAGCTCGGCAATACGTTCAACCAACGTCGCACGGTTAACGCCATAAGGAATTTCCGTAACCACGATTTTTTCCTTACCGCCCTGCATCGGTTCAAGACCCACAGTGCCGCGGACACGAATACTTCCGCGGCCAGTACTGAAGTATTCCTTAATCCCGCTAAATCCGAGGATCGAACAGCCCGTCGGGAAATCAGGACCTTTGACGATCTTGTTGAGCTTCTCAATCTTTATCGAAGGATCTTCAATTTGGGCGCATATCGCTTCGATCACCTCGCCCAAATTATGAGGGGGAAGGTTCGTCGCCATACCGACTGCAATACCCACCCCGCCATTAACAAGGAGGTTGGGGAACGCCGAAGGAAGAACCGTGGGCTCTGTCCGTTCTTCGTCGTAGTTGGGCTGGAAATCAACGGTATCTTTTTCGAGATCGTCCATCATGACCGCACCCAGATGAGTGAGTCGCGCTTCCGTATAACGCATGGCGGCAGGAGGATCTCCTTCAACCGATCCAAAGTTGCCCTGACCGTCAATCAAGGTATCGCGCATACTCCATGACTGAGCCATGTGCACAAGTGTCGGATAGATCGCCCCGTCACCGTGGGGATGATATTTTCCCATCGTTTCACCGACAATACGCGCGCACTTCAAATGCTTTTTGTTGGGTGTCAGGCTGAGGTCGTTGTACATCGCGTACAAAATACGACGCTGCGAGGGCTTTAGTCCGTCCCGGACGTCAGGCAACGCGCGGGAGGTGATCACTGACATTGAGTAATCGAGGAAAGAAGCTTTGATTTCGTCGGCTATATTAATGCCTTCAATCCGTTCGTTCCTTGCAAAGAGAGATTTTTCTTCTGCCATAATTTTTATTCCAAATGGGTTTAAACTGAGATTAAGCGTCCAGATTACGCACGTTCAAGGCGTTGTCCTGAATGAACTGACGGCGCGGTTCAACCACGTCCCCCATCAGCTTGGTAAACATTTCGTTTGCCGCCGTCACGTCATCAATGTTGATGCGAAGGAGCTTCCGTTTTTCAGGATCCATGGTCGTCGCGAAAAGTTCTTTGGGATTCATTTCACCAAGACCCTTGAATCGTTTGATTTGGACACCTTGACGACCGATTTCCATGATCTTCTCTAAGATTTGAGGAATAGCAAAGATCGGGTGTGCTTTTTCTTTATCCCCAGTGCCTTCGATGACTTCAAACAAAGGTTTATCCTGGGCCGAATAATGATCTAAGTGAAAACCTTTCTTTTCGAGTTTCTCAAGCAACTCTTTAATCGACTTGCTTTCCGGCAACGCGACATGGATGCACCGGCGAGTGGTCCCATTTTTGTCTGTCTTCTGGGCCTTGTCTTCTTTTTCTTCGTCCTCAGTTGGGACCTGATTAAACAAGTTCAAATCCGAGTTTTCCGTCGCGAAATTAGACAATTGTTCGTCACCCAGAAAATAATGAGCCTTTTCATCGTTACCTTCACGCACACGTACCAGATGTTTCGGTAATTCATCCGTCTTCGAATCGCGATGGTTCAAGTACTCCTCAAAATTTCCGCCGTGCCGAATGATGGCTTTATTGTACTTATCGAGAGTCTCAAGAAGACTCAGAATTTCTTCGACCTGTTTTGCGGGAATTTCCTTGTTATCCTTCATGTTTTTGAGCCGGACTTCCTCGACTCCAAGTTGAATTAAAATCTTGTTTAGTTTCACATCATCATCGACATATTCCTCACGCTTTTTACGCTTGATGAAATACAGCGGTGGTTGTGCGGCAAACACATGGCCTTTGGCAATTAGTTGCGGCATCTGCCGATAAAAGAAGGTCAGGAGCAAAGTACGGATGTGTGATCCGTCAATATCCGCATCAGTCATGATAATAATTTTGTGATAACGCAGGCGTTCAAGACTAAACGCGCCTTCCCCTTCTCCATCGCCGATACCCGTGCCAATGGCCGTGATCAAGGTGCGAATTTCTGTATTCTGCAGAACCTTGTCGAGGCGGGCCTTTTCTACGTTAAGAATTTTACCTTTAATAGGGAGGATCGCCTGAAACCGACGATCGCGGCCCTGCTTGGCAGAACCACCGGCCGAGTCACCTTCTACTATATAGAGCTCGCAGTTTTCAGGGTTCCGGTCCGAACAATCGGCCAGCTTACCTGGCAACCCACCACCGGTCATTGCCGTCTTACGCACCGCTTCACGGGCTTTGCGGGCCGCTTCACGGGCGCGCGCGGCGGTCAGAGATTTTTCGATGATCTTTTTAGCAATAGGCCCGTTTGCATCAAAATAAGCCATCAAGCCTTCGTACGTCGCGGAAGAAACAATTGATTCAACCTCAGGCGAAAGCAGTTTGACCTTTGTCTGGGATTCAAACTTGGGGTCGCTATGCAAAATGGAAATGACCGCCGTCAACCCTTCGCGCACGTCGTCGCCGGAAATGGAGGGGTCTTTATCTTTAATGAGATTATTGCTCTTAGCAAACTGATTGATCGAACGCGTTAAGGCTGCCCGAAATCCAGAAAGGTGAGTTCCGCCGTCGGGATTATTAATCGTGTTTGTGTAACAAAGAACCTGCTCATTGTAACTATCGTTATATTGGATCACCGCTTCGACGTGGACTTCGGCTTCCTTATCGGCAACCATAACACGGGCTTCCTTGCGGATGATAATCGCCTTGGGATGAATAGCTTCTTTGCTTTCATTGAGTTGTTTAACGAACTCTTCGGTCCCATTTTTATAAAAGAACACTTGCTGCTTGCCTTCGGTATCACGCTCATCGAGAAAAACCATTTCCAAGCCCTTATTGAGGAAGGCCAGTTCGCGAAGACGTTTAATAATAATTTCAGACTTAAAAACCGTGGTTTCGCGGAAAATGATATTATCCGGCATGAAGGTAATCAATGTGCCCGTATTTTTTGATTTCCCGATGACATCCAGTTTCTTAACAGTTTGCCCCCGTTCAAACTCCATATGATAGACTTTGCCTTCACGGGAAACTTCGACCTCGAACCATTCGGAAACCGCATTGACACACTTTGCACCCACGCCGTGAGTACCGCCGGTAAATTTGTAACCGCCTTGACCATACTTACCGCCTGAATGAAGCGTTGTAAGCACCAGTTCAACGCCAGGAAGACCACTGTCCTTATGGAGATCAACCGGAATACCCCGCCCAAAGTCGCGCACCGAAATAGAACCATCAGAATGAATAGTGACTTCAATCCGGCTTCCATGATCGGCAAGATGTTCGTCGATACAGTTGTCCAAAACTTCTGAGACGCAATGGTGCAATGCGCGTTCGTCCGTACCGCCAATATACATCCCGGGCTTCTCCCGAACGGCTTGGAGCCCTTTTAACTGCCCTAATTCTGAGGCATTATAAGCGCCATCTATTTTACCAACTTTCTTTTCTACATCCGGATCTAGAACTGCATTTGTCTTTTCACTCATAAAGAATTGATTTTGCGAAGCTTACAATTTGGAAATACCATTATACGGAAATATCCGTGCGAGGCAACATTGAAAATATGCCATTTTTTACAAAAAACACAAGCCCTTGGGGCAAGTTTTTTATGGTCACCGTATTAGTTGAGTTTTTCGACTACACAGATATGCTGTATTCTGGATTCATTTTCCCTACCCCTTCATTCTTAACTTTTTAAACTCGTAATGCCTCCTTTTTAATCCATTCATTTCAAGTAAAACTTCTAAATCTTAGGAGTGAAAATTTAGACATTTCTATTCAGATTATTGAAGGTTATCCACGCCTACCTGAAACAGACCCAACTCAATAAAACCGTCTGTTAATTTTGGGCTCATTCGAAAAATTATGTCATTTACCAAAACTTCCTCTTGCCACAAGGTCATGAACTCCGTAAACACAACGGGTTCGAATGCCTAACACTATCGCAAACTCAGAAAAGAAAACTCTAAGGATTGGATTTCCTGCGGGTTCCCTACAGGATGCGACCTTCCAGCTCTTTGCTCGAGCCGGCTTTCAGATTAATGTGAGCAGCCGCTCTTACCGCCCAACGGTGGATGACCCCGAAATCGAAGCGCGCCTTATCCGCGCTCAGGAAGTGTCACGGTACGTAGAGAGTGGTTACCTTGATTGTGGGATCACAGGCAAGGATTGGATCGCTGAGAACAATTCTAAAGTGGAAGTCATGTGTGACCTTCCTTATAGCCGTGCGACTTCGGCTCCTGCGAGATGGGTTTTGGTTGTGCCAGAAGATTCACCCATTAAGTCTGTCAAGGATCTTGAGGGGAAACGGATTGCTACTGAGGCCGTTAATCTCACTGAGCGCTTTCTCGAAAAACACGGTGTGACCGCAAAGGTTGAATTTTCTTGGGGTGCCACTGAGGTCAAGGTTCCTGACCTAGTCGATGCCATTGTGGATATCACTGAAACTGGATCGTCTCTCCGCGCTAATAAGCTGAGGATAGTCGAAACCATCATGGAGTCGTACCCACAGTTTATCGTCAACTCCCTCGTTCTGCAGGATGAATGGAAGCAAGAAAAGGTTCAAAATATTCTCTTATTACTCGCGGGCGCGATTAATGCGCGCCAAAAAGTAGGCCTTAAAATGAATATTGAGGAATCCCGCTTGCAATCTCTGCTGGAAAATCTACCATCGCTCAGAAATCCGACAGTGTCGCCCTTGACACTTAAGGGCTGGGTCGCCGTCGAAACAATCATTGACGAGCATATCGTTCGCGAAATTATTCCCAAGCTCAAAGCCAGTGGCGCTGAAGGAATTATTGAATATCCTCTTAACAAATTGATTTACTAATTAAATAAAGCAAGGAAACCATGGGTTCGTTAAAAAAGCGCAGAAAATCGAAGATCAACAAGCATAAACGCCGCAAACGTCTTCGCGCGGATCGTCATAAGAAGAACTTGAATCGCTAACCCAACCTTCTATGAAGGACATGCCAACCCGGACTTATTGTTGGTCTGTGGCCTTGCTGGCATGGGTGATGAGTGGTTGCGCATACCAACCGGTGCAAACCGGTACTGCGCAACCTAAAGTTTCGCAATCGAGCGTCACAGCTACGGCTGTGCCGCGCTTTGGCCCGTCCCCTAGTTTAGTCGGGGAAGACGGCGAATTGCTCGTGCCCGAAAAACTGTTTGAGGCGTCACGCCCCAACTCTAAACAGCTCCAGTTGACCGATGTTCATTTAAAGAACGCCGACGCCGCAAGCTTTTACTCAGCGGGCCTCGCTGCCGAAGCGGCAGGTGATTCCGCCTCTGCCATTGAATCATACGAGAAAGTGATCGCACTTGATCCTACGTTTATCGAACTCCGATACCGCGTCGCACATGAGTACATGCGCAAAAAGAAATATGATAAAGCGCTGGAACTCATCAACGCCCTAGTCCGGGAAAATCAAAAATCCCAACAAGCTTGGATGACTCTCGTGGTTTTTAGTAAAGCCGCCAATCGCCTGGCTGATGCAGAAGCCGCTGCAATTAAGGCTGTTCAACTTGATCCCACTGAGTTGCTTCCCTACCAATACCTTTATGAGGTTTATATGGCTGAGAAAAAATATTCAGAAGCCTTGGTCACTCTCGAAAAGGCTTCCAAACATCTACCAAGCCAAGCGAATTACTGGCTGAAAATGGCCGATATGTACGCGGCGACCATGATGCTTTCTCCACCTCTCATTACGGCTCAAAACAAAAAAGTGTTTAAATTGCTCATCCAAACTGCTCAGAAATTTGCCCCGGATGATATTTACGCAACACAACATACCGCAGATCTTTTTATGGATTTAGGGGAGTTCCAGGAAGCCATTGATTTTTATCGCCAGGTGCTGGTTAAACAACCTCACGCCTCCGGCATCCATGAACGGATCGCTTCTGCTTACGCCGGATTAAAGCAGCACGACAAATCAATTACTGAACTAGAAGAGGCTATCCGCAAAAATCCAATGAACGCGGAACTTCACGAAAGTTTGGCATCCACTTATGCTGAATTGAAGCAATACGACAAAGCGATTTCCGCTTTCGAAAAATCAATTCAAATTAATCCGGCTGTCGTCAAACCCTACATCAGCATCGCTCTGGTCCATTCGCGAAACAAAAACCCGGAAGCAGCCATTAAAGTCCTAACAGAAGCGCGCACTCAGTTTCCTGTGAGTCCCGAAATTTCCTACGTCGAAGCCCGGATCCAAAAAGAGAACCGTAATTTCGAGCGGTCCATTGTCCTCTTTGAAGAAACCATTACTCGCTCAGGTGGAGAAGATCGTATGCGGCCCGTCTTTTTTATTGAGTACGCTTCAACTTATGAAGTTATGGGAGATGATGTTAAAGCGGCTCAATTACTCAAAAAAGCAATCGACCTCGATGATAATAATCCATTGGCTATGAATTACCTCGGCTACATGTGGGCCGACAAAGGTAAGAACCTCGAAGAAGCTCAGAAACTTATCGAGAAAGCCGTTGCACTTGATCCAGATAATGGTGCCTTTCTTGATAGCTTAGGTTGGGTTTATTTTAAGATGGGGAAATATGATGCGGCAGTTCTCGAGCTTAAAAAGGCGGTGAGTCTTATGAAACTTGATGACGACGTGGTTTTTGATCATCTGGCCGAAGCTTATTTCATGCAGAAAAATTTCACCATGGCTATTAAATTTTGGGACAAAGCTGCTCTCCTGAATCCTGAGAAAAAAGACGATTACCTTTCAAAAGCCTCCAAAGCTCGAGCCGAAGTCGACCGCACCCCTCAGAAGCCCGCAAAAAAACGATAAATCCCACTGGCTTTTGAGTTGGTGTGGTCACACTCGTTGATAAACCTTCGCAAGGGAGTCAGAGACTCGTGAAGCTTATTCAGTCGGGGTGGAAACCATGGTTTCGTCCAAGGGTTGAATTACCGACTCCAACTCGCTGAGCGTTTTTTCGATATCAAGTTGCTCATCAGGTGCAGGTTTTTCGGAGACATGTTTTTTAACGGTAATGGGTTTTTCGGAGGCAACTTTTTCAACGGGTATAGGTTTCCCTGATGCTAAATCAAACCCGGGAATTCTCCCGTATCCGACAAAACGGGCAGATTTTCCGTCTTTTGGTAAATGGAAATCAAACACACTAACGCCATTTCGCTTGAGTGAATCGTACGTTCTCCCGTCACTTGATCCCACCATTAAACGTCGCCCTGTTTTCTTTTCAGTTCCCAAGTAGAGCATGACATGTGAAATCGCAGGGTCTCGATTGGGGGTTGAATACGTCCCGGTCCAGAACAGAAGATCGCCGGGTGCGAGCTCATTAAACTCAAAGCTTTTAAATGTGCTCCCTGCCACAGCTTTGAGTGTCCCGTTTTCCCAAACCCACCGATAAAAAAGGTCCGATTGCCGGGGTACATTTTTTACTCCGACCTGTTTTAAGATATAAAACATGGTGCCGGAACAATCCATGCCGCCGTTCTTTGGATCCGCAGACCCATATTTATAGGTCAATCCTCGTCCTGCGAGGTCAAGAGCTGTCCTAATTAAGGTTTTGGTCCTTTCGGGTTGACGGTCGAATTCTGCCAATGTCGACGGATCAATCGTGACACCCGGGGCGTTACGAGGCTTGAGGACTGTTGTGGGGGGGACAATCGTGGGTACGTTTGTATTTTGGGCATAGGCTCCTAGGGTGAAGAGCCACATCAAAAGGAGTGGTGAGGTTTTCATTCGTATCTGTATCTAGCAGGTAGCGTGCGCGGTTCCGACCATTCTGGCATACATCTGGCTTAACCAAAGGTAGTTCTTTGATATGAATGAGGAAAATTTTCCGGATGCTTGCTTCGGCGACCAGTTCATCTCAAGTCGCCACGATACACACAACAACTGGTCGTTTTCCGGATCGCACCAAACCCGGCAGGTTCTTTTTTGAACCTTCCGGGTTTGGTCGTTTAAAAGCTGCACTTCAACTTCGCGCAAGACACAAATGTTAATGGCGAGGTGTAGGGATCTGCCCTTGTTTTACCTTAACTCGCTACAGGCTCAGCATCTGTTTCAGTTTCAGTTTCAGTTTCAGTTTCAGTTTCAGTTGCAGGTGCAGGCTCACGCTTCGTAAGGATAACGTGGGTAGAATGCCCATAAAACAGTTCGGCAGATTCCATCATCGATTCCGAGAATGTCGGATGCGGGTGAACCGCCTCTGCAATGTCTCGCACGGAAGCGCCCATTTCAAGAGCGAGAACAGCTTCTCCAATAAGATCCCCTGCGCCCACTCCCACAATCCCCACTCCAAGTACACGCTCAGTTTCAGGTTCGACAATAATTTTGGTCATCCCATCCACACGCTCATAAGACACCGCGCGACCTAAGGCTCCCCATGGGAACTTTGCTACCTGCACAGGAATATTTTTGGCACGCGCTTCATCTTCTGTAAGTCCAACCCAAGCAATTTCAGGGTCCGTAAACACAACCGCCGGTATAAACACGTTCTTAAAGGTGGAGTGTTCTCCAATAATTACTTCTACCGCAATTCGCGCTTCCTTCGATGCCTTGTGCGCAAGCATCATTCCGCCTACCACATCTCCAATGGCGTAAATCCCGGAATCAGCGGTTTGCATTTGATCATTCACTTCAATAAAACCTTTGGAATCACGCGTGACCTTGGTGTTTTTGAGACCTAGATCATCACAGTTAGGCACCCGTCCGATGGATACCAGAACGCGGTCGTACAATTCTTCCCGTTTCTCACCGTTGGTTTCGGTGGTCACCTGAATTTTTTTTCCGCTGGTCGCGATTTTCTGCACCTTCGTGCTGGTGCGCACTTCCTTAAAAGCTGACTCAATGTATTTCTTCACAGGTCGGAGCAAATCCTGATCGGCACCTCTTAATATCTCGTCCAAAGCTTCAACGACAGTCACTTTACTGCCCAAGGTTGCATAAACAGTCCCGAGCTCTATCCCGATGTACCCGCCGCCAATGATCAGCAAATCCTCTGGGACGTCCTCAAGATCCAGCGCTTCGGTCGATGTCATGACTCTCGGATTACCGAGATCAAATTCACGGGGCAATGCGGGTTTTGACCCAGTGGCAATAATCGTCTTTTGAAAATTGATAAACTTTTGGCCTTCCCCTGCGACCTCTATCCGGACAGTTTTCGAGTCCTCAAAATGCGCCCGCCCACGGATAACTTCAACTTTCCGTTTTGCGGCCAATTGTGAGATTCCGCCTGCAAGCTTGGTGATGACCGCGTTTTTCCACGCACGCATGGTGTTTATGTCCACCTTAGGTTTTACAAACGTAATTCCCATTGTGCTACTATGGTCAGTTTCCCGAATCAAATGTGTCGCGCGGAGTAACGCCTTTGATGGAATGCATCCTCGATTTAAACACACACCTCCAAGATTTTGATCTTGCTCGACCAAGATGACTTTTTTCCCCATGTCCGCTGCATAAAAAGCTGCGGCATATCCTCCGGGTCCTGCTCCTATTACCAATATGTCTGTGTTCAATTTTTCCATTTTTGTCGCTCGGGGGTTAAATCTTCACTTCTTCAACATTAAAACTTTCCAAATGCGCTATGATCTCACGTATAAACCGCGCGCCGTCCGCTCCATCAATGACCCGATGATCATACGATAATCCAAGCGGCATCACGGAAGCCACTTCCACTTTACCGGCTTTCACGATTGGTTTCTGGAATCCTTTGCCTATGCCAAGTATTGCAACCTCTGGTTTGTTAATGATCGGCGTAAAAAAGGTACCGCCAATTCCACCCAAGTTAGATATGGTGAATGTACCACCTTCCAGCTTGTCCATGGGAACCTTGCGGTTCTTGGTCTTCTCCGATAAGTCTGCCAATTCGAGTGACATCTCTAAAAGGCTCATCTTATCTGCATTTTGGATCACGGGAACAATCAACCCTGCGTCGGTATCCACTGCGACTCCGATATGGATATAATCCTTAACCACCACTTCTTTAGTTGATTCATCAAGACTTGAATTGAACTGGGGATATTTTTGTAAGGCCTTAATAATCGCCTTAATAATAAACGGCGTAAGCGTGAGTTTTGTCCCTTTCTTCTCGTAATCGGGCATAAACTTCTTACGCAATTCCATGAGTGCGGTGACGTCAGCTTCATCAAATTGTGTTACGTGTGGGATAGTCTGCCAGTTTTCAGTCATCCGCTCGGCAATAATTTTGCGTAAGCCAGAGAGAGGTTTTTTTGTAACAGTTCCCCATTTGGAAAAATCGATGCTTTTAGAAGGAGCCTTAGGTGCCACCGCATTGGGTGCGACGTCCTTGCGCATGAACACCTGTTCCTGCAACCACATCACGTAATTGTGCATGTCTTCCATGCATATCCGCCCGCCACTCTCGGTTCCTTGAATCCGACCCAAATCCAACCCAAGATCCCGTGCGACCTTGCGAACAGTCGGTGATGCCGGAGGCGCATTACCGCTCTCAGACTGATATTGATAGTTTGCAGAAACGGGTTGTACGTCGGGCGCTCGTTGCGGGGCATGGTTTACAGGTTTCGCCTTAGAAGGTGCTGCCACCTTTTTCTCGGGCTCGGTCGCTGGCGTCGCGGGGGCACCTGCACCAGCGGCACCGTCCAATAAGAGCACTAGCTGACCTATCGCAACGTCATCACCTACTTTGACCATGATCTGCGAAACTTTTCCTGCGCCTGTGGACGGGATAGGTGCCACAGCTTTTTTTGTTTCGAGTTCTATGATGTCTTGGTCTTTTCGTATTACGTCACCAACTTTGACGAGAATACTCACAACGGTACCGTGATCAATACCTTCACCGATGGGGGGCACTTTTATATCCATGTTCAATTCCTGTAAAAACTAGACCAACACCGGAAACTTTTTGTCCGGGTTATAATTCAAATCCTTAATGGCCTGCGCCACAACTTTCTTATCCACTTTGCCTTGTTTGCTTAACGCGTAAAGGGTTCCGATGACAATAGACTCCGTATCCACTTCAAAAAACCGGCGCAAACTCGCGCGGGTATCGCTGCGCCCAAACCCATCCGTGCCTAAGGTCGTTAACCCACCGGGCACCCATGGTGCAATTCCATCTGCCAACAACTTTACGTTATCGGACACAGAAAGGAACGGGCCTTTTTCATTGGCTAAGGTCGTTTCGATATAACACTTTTTGGGTTCCTTCTCAGGATTCAACATGTTCCAGCGTGAAGTCCGCAACGCGTCGGTCCGAAGTGACTTATAACTGGTCACGCTCCAAATATCTACGGACACTCCATATTTCTCAGCAAGGATCACTTGCGCTTTAAGTGCCTGTAGTACCATCGGGCCGCTAGCTAATATCTGAGCTTTTACCTTACCTTCTGTTCCTACGTTATACTTGTACATCCCAGAAAGGATCCCCTGCTCAACGCCTTCTGGCATCGCGGCCATGGCATAATTCTCATTATAGAGTGCCAGATAATAAAAGACGTCTTCGTTATCCTGGTACATCCGCTTAAGCCCATCGTGAACGATCACGGCCACTTCATATCCAAATGCTGGATCATACGATAACAAGGTCGGAACGCTCGTCGCAAATAATAAACTGTGTCCGTCCTGATGCTGCAAACCTTCACCGTTCAACGTCGTGCGGCCCGCGGTTGCACCTAATAAAAACCCCTTGGCTTTACTGTCCGCTGCGGCCCAAATAGAGTCGCCCACCCGCTGAAACCCAAACATCGAATAATAAATGTAAAAGGGGATCATCGGTTGCCCGTGGTTCGCGTAAGCGGTTCCGGCGGCAATAAAAGATGACATTGACCCAGCTTCAGTTATTCCTTCTTCCAAGATTTGGCCATCAGTTGATTCCTGGTAATAAAGAAGCGATTCTTTATCAACGGGCTCGTACAATTGACCTTTGGAAGAATAAATACCTACCTGGCGGAATAACGCATCCATTCCGAATGTGCGCGCTTCGTCAGGGATAATCGGAACGACTCGACGTCCTATATTTGGTTCGCGCAAAAGTTTAGTGAGTATCCGGACAAACGCCATTGTTGTGGAAATCTCTTGTTTCCCGGATCCTTGAGTAACCTCGCTATAAAAATCGAGCGGCGGCACCTGAAGGGAGTCTGACTTTTGGCGACGTTGAGGCACCGCCCCGTTCAAAGCTTTACGCCGTTCCTTAATATACTTCGTTTCGATACTATCTTCTGGGGGCCGATAAAAGGGTGTTGCCCCAATTTCTTCATCACTAATCGGAACACCAAACCGTTTCCGGAATTCGCGCAGCTCTTTTTCGTTCAACTCTTTTTGTTGATGACTGATATTACGCCCTTCGCCGGCTTCACCCAAACCGTACCCTTTCACGGTCTTGGCAAGAATGACCGTCGGCTGGCCCTTATGACCCATCGCGGCCCTGTATGCGGCATGAACCTTTTGGGGATCGTGACCACCCCGCTGAAGTTTGTGAATTTGTTCGTCGGAAAGATGATTCACCAATTCCAGAAGCTCAGGGTATTTGCCAAAGAAATGTTTGCGCGTGTAACTTCCCGGTTCTACTGAATATTTCTGATAATCCCCGTCCACCGCTTCTTCCATGCGTTTAACGAGCAACCCGTTTTTATCAGCTTTAAGCAGAGGATCAAAATCAGAACCCCAGATTAATTTGATCACGTTCCAACCCGCACCACGAAAAATGGATTCGAGTTCTTGAATGATTTTACCATTACCGCGAACAGGTCCGTCCAAACGTTGAAGGTTACAATTCACGACCCATACAAGGTTATCGAGGTTTTCGCGAGCCGCCAATGAAAGGGCCCCCAATGATTCCGGTTCGTCACTTTCGCCGTCCCCAAGGAAACACCAGAACTTCGGTTCAGGGCCCGACTTCGCAAATCCTCGCGCCTTCATGTACCGGTAAAAGCGAGCATGGTAAATCGACATAATGGGAGCAAGCCCCATTGAAACTGAGGGGAACTGCCAGAAATCGGGCATCAGATAGGGATGCGGATACGAAGACAGCCCTGGGGTATCAGCCAATTCCTGGCGGAAGTTCTGAAGTTGATCGACACTTAAACGGCCTTCAAGAAACGCGCGAGCGTAAACGCCAGGGGTCATGTGCCCTTGGAAATAAATCATGTCCCCAGGAAACTCTTCAGCGGGAGCGCGGAAAAAATGATTAAATGCCACATCGTAAAGTGTCGCACTTGAAGCAAAAGTAGAAATGTGCCCACCGAGTCCACTGTGTTTTCGATTGGCGTTCACCACCATCGCCATGGCGTTCCATCGGGTATAACTCCGGATGCGCCGTTCAAGAGCCCGATCGCCGGGGTATGGAGGTTCTTCTTCGGGCGGGATGGTATTTACATAGGGAGTGCTCACTGTCGTCGGCACGTTGAGCCCGGATTTACGAAGATCTTTCATGATCTTATTTACGACGACGGGTGCCCTGTGTCCTTCTTCCCGTTTTAAAACATATTCCAATACGTTGCCTAGGGAATCGACAAAGCGCTTCTGGTCACCCGCTTGTTGACTGTTACTGAAATCTGTCTCGTTTAATACACTCATTGTTTTCTTAACGTTAATATGCGAATCTTTTCGCGCGCAAGAGCACCGGAAAGGTAATAAAAAAGATTAAATCCGCCCTTTGTGCAATTAAAATTCTCAACCAAATGCAGTGGACCGACCGCACCCTCTCAACTCCTGAAGAAAATCTGGCCTATGAAGAAGCCCTTTTGGATTTCTGCGAACAGAACTCTGACCTAGAAGTTCTAAGGTTTTGGATGCCCCAATCCCCTTTCGTCGTCCTCGGCTGTTCCAATTCGATAAACCGCGAAACCAATCGGGCCTTCTGCGAAGCCCGCCATTTACCTATCCTCCGCCGATGCAGTGGCGGGGGGACAGTCCTGCAGCTTCCGGGTTCCTTAAACTTTGCTGTGGTCCTCCAGATCGACCGCGATCCCCTACTCCATAATATCGTTCGAACTAACGACTACGTGCTGTCGAGGAACCTACTCGCTTTGGATCAGCATATCAAGGGGTCCATTCAAGGTATTTCCGATTTAACAATCGACAACCTTAAATTTTCCGGGAACGCCCAACGCCGAAAACGAAAATGTCTGCTCTTTCACGGCACCTTTCTGCTCAACGGTGTCGATCTTAATCTCATCACCCAAGCCCTTTCTGAGCCTGCGCGCCAACCCGACTATCGAGCCGATCGCACGCACAATGGTTTCCTCACAACTCTCCCCATTGCGAGTGACGATCTTAAAACGAGCCTCAAACGAGCGTGGGAAGCTGATTCACCTTTCACTACCGACCTCTCCGACCATACCCATCAGCTCGTCCAAGAAAAATACAGTCTACCCAGTTGGAATCAGCGTATCGAGTGAGGATCGCGCAAAGATAATCACTCCTTTGAGCTAATGGTTCGTTTTGTGGCCTAAGAAAAAGGTTGTCAGCACCTTTTTACATCCTTTGGCAGATAACGATGGCTTCCTTACGAAAGGTTTCGCGTTGGCGTGGGTTGGTGATGGACGATTCGATGCGGTCAAGGAATTCGCCTAGTCGTCGCCATGGGAAACGAGATGGGCTTTCTTTTACGTCTTCAAGCGCAGATGCAATGACGGGTTTGGTATTGGTCCCCACAAATCCTCGAAGCACATGGGAAATTTCATGAAAGAAAATAAGACTTACATACCCTGTCTTGTTTGGAAAATCCTGACCAAATACAGAAACAGATGCGGATGCGGTATGATTTTTATGGCCTTGTTGAAAAAGATATAGGTCTTGGTCTGCCTCACCCATGTCTTTGTATCGGTCAACAGGTTTGCGGGCTAACATTTTTAGGACGATCCGCTTTAACTCCGGGTCCACTGTGATTGGAAATTTTGTCTCATCTATTCTTAACACTGCTTGATGAAGCATGACCACTTCTGCGAGTGTTTTTCCTTGGCATGCGGGTTCATGGCATAACATTTGATAAAATATGGCTCCGAGTGAATAAATGTCAGCCCCGTGGCCTACATCCTTTTGATTAAGAATGAGTTCTGGCGCGGCGTAACACAATGAATGAAAATCACTTTCAGTGGCGCGCAATCGACTCCCACCGGCTGGGGATAACGACAATCCTAAATTGTTAATTTTGATTAATCCGGCGTTGGTGAGAATTAAATTCTCCGGATTGACGTAAAAATGCGCAATTCCGCTATGATGCGCCGCAGCCAACGCAGACGCGGCTTGACGGATATAGACGATGGCATCGGCTATGGAAAATTCGGTTTTGTTGGAAAAATAATATTCAAGCGGATACCCATCTGCATACTCCCGAATAAGGACATACATATCAGCGACTTGGGAGAAATCATAAATCGAGACTATATTTTGATGCGTCAGGGATGCGGTCGACCGGGCTGTTAGGGCAATCTGTTCCAGCATTTCTGCTTCGGAATCGTTGCGTTTACTTAAAACCACCATCGAAACAGGTCGTTTCAATGTCAGGTGCTCCGCGTAAAATTCACGGGCCACGCCTTCGTCGCCTAGATCTTCGGTGATTTGATAATCACCAAGTCGCGAACCAACTCGTAGGACTAAACTCATATTCCCTCATTAGTTGTCGGTTTATTATTCTCATTCATAATAAGTAAAATCCGTAGAAAAAGAAGCAGAATTTATAGTATTTATTGTTTTTATAGCTTAAAGGACAAGGAGGCCTGATTTATGAGCCTCAAAGAGGTTTACCTTGGGATCAAGGTGGATGGGATAGCTGCACTTGCTTGGCCCTTTATGATTTGCCCGTTCATTAAATTTTCAACGAGATGGATCATTGTTGTGACTACTTCACATGGGTCTATTTCCAATCGCATAAAAGGGTGCTGCACCCCAGTCAAAGCTGGTGAAGCTTTATTTGAATGGGTCACTATCTTCACGTCAATCCCCGCGTCTAACCCCATTTGATGAAAGGCTAAGAGTGCGCCCCGCGCCATGTAGTCATCACATATAACCAATCCATCCGGAAATTTAGCCAATTCCTTCATTCGGTCTGAACCTTGCGCGAAAGCGGCGGCCTCATAAAAACGTTTAATCGTCCAATACCCACGTTCCTCGTGACCCAAGCTCAATCGATCATATAAACTGAAAGTTTTATCCCAAACCCACTCTGATTGGAACTGCTTTGAGTGTTGCGAAAGAGCATCCTTAAAAGATTGCAACCGATGGTTCTCAAAAAAGGTTCCTTGCACGGGCATTGGATGAATCCAACCTATCCTATCGCATCCTTGACCCACTAAAGCATCAACGCCCTGCTTAAGCATAGACGCCCAATCAATGGTTACACAATTTGTAGATGAATCAGAGCCTTCGGGTAGAAAGATGACTGTGGGAACTTTGAGTTGGCGAAACCAACAGACCTGATCTGACCCTCGTACGCTGGGGACGATCACTCCTTGAATGTGTCCAGAGGCTAACTCAGAGACAAACTCCTGATGCGCAGCATTGGGTGATCCTCCGGGGTATAGGTCAGGCAAGTCCACATAATATTTAAATTTGTATCCTCGCGCCCCAATTTCCCGGCTCACGATATCCAGAAACATTTTATAAAACGGCGAGGACGACACTCCAAACGCATCAGCCCCACCAAAAACAACGACTATTGTTTTAGTTTCAATTGGTTTATGGATAGAATAACCCTTATTTGGTTTGAAAGAAAGTAAGCCGCGACGACAGAGGTCTTTTAAAACTTCGTCCACGGAACTAATCGGAAGTTGCGATAAACGAGACCAATGTCTCATACCGGGAAAATGTGAACCAGGTTCGGCCTTCTTTATCTCATCAATGAGATGATTTTTTAACGTATCGCACAGCGAGTCCTCAGTCAGGAACCAAGGGTGTTGGGGTAAAACACGAGACATAAAAAAAGCTACCATATCTCATTAGTACATTACAACTATTGTTATAAGGTTTTTACTTATATCTTTTAATCCGCCAACCCAGCGTCGTTCACTTCGTACTCGACAAAGTCGACCATCAATATCGCTTTCTCGCCTTGCTTTGCTTGGCGATCTTTAACTTGAAAACAAAATGCAAATCTCCCTTCCTCCAGCGCCCGCAGGTGTATTTCAAAAAATGATACCTGCTCTCGATTTATGGCTGGGTCGAATTCATTGAAACAATTCTTCTCAAGATCGGTGAGCGCTGCCTCTATCAATTGAGCTTTTCGTAAGAATATTTTATTGTATAACTCTTCCTGATCCTTTGTTGGTCCCGCAATTTCTTCGGCATCCGTAAAAAAACCACGAATTTTCACCTTGTTAGCCACTTCCGATATTTCGCCCACCCAGTACCCCGGAAAAACAGATACCCGACCAAAAATAGTATGATCCTCAATTTTCGCAGGCTTGCCCGTGTCTGGCTCCAATTTGAATGCCACCCATATAACGAGGATGGCAGCACCGCCCACCGCGAGGATCATTGGTATTCCTTTCAGGTACGGAACACTGAAAAAAGCAGTCACTCCGATAATCAAGGCAATGACATACCGGACAATGGCCCAATCAATTGATTTTTTCATACACTTTAAATAACCCTGGCGCTTTTAGCCTTGCTGAAGTGCTGAAGCGGGTTTGCGTGAGACGACTTCATTTTTTTCGTTCAGAGTGACGGCTCTTGGATAGTGTTTTTCGGCTTCGGCAAGGGTTAACTGGCAAAACGCCATAATTGTTAACCTATCCCCGCGTTTTCCAAGATGAGCGGTGGCGCCGTTCAAACACACATCTCTCTTCCCCGCTGGACCAGGAATAGCATATGTCTCGAATCGCTCACCATTGGCCATGTTCCCCACAAGGATCTTCTCATACGGCAAAAGGCCGACTTCATTCATCAGTTCAATATCAATGGTGAGGCTCCCTTCATAATGCAAGCTGGCATCAGTCACGGTGGCTCTATGAAGTTTTGATTTGAGAAGGTTTACAATCACACCGGCAATGTAGTAAAAGATTGTCGCAATTCAACAGTTTATTAGATAACAACCCTTAACTTTATTAGATTTATGGCTAAAACTCTTAACGTCGGAATGATCGGGTACAACTTCATGGGCAAGGCGCATTCGAACGCCTGGCGCCAAGTTGACCGCTTCTTTAATACAAAAGCTCGCCCCGTTCTCAAGACCATTTGCGGACGTAATGAAGAAAAAGTAGCTGCCGCAGCCGATAAACTGGGCTGGCAAGGTTTCGTCTCCGATTGGCGCAAGGTGGTCAATGACCCGTCAATCGATATCATCGATATCACCACCCCCAACGATACCCATGCTGAAATTGCCATCGCCGCGGCTAAAGCAGGGAAAGCAATCTTATGCGAAAAGCCGCTCGGAATGAATCCGAAGGAATGTAAACAAATGGTCGATGCGGTTAAAAAAGCAGGTGTGGTTAACATGGTGTGCCATAACTACCGCCGTATTCCAGCCATCGCACTTGCCAAAAAAATGATTATGAATGGCGAGTTGGGCGAACGTATTTTCCATTTCAGAGCGCGCTACGCTCAGGATTGGATTGTGGATCCCAATTTCCCCTTAGTCTGGCGTTTACAAAAGGAAATCGCAGGTTCCGGTACTCACGGCGATATCGATGCACACATCATCGATTTAGGTCGTTATCTTGTTGGCGATATTGTTGAGGTTTCTGCCTTAATGGAAACATTCATCAAAGAACGCCCCCTCCTCAATGATGCCGGCGGCGGATTAGCCGGAGCCAAGGCTTCCGCCCGCAAAGGTAAAGTCACGGTCGATGATGCGGTCACTTGGATCGGACGCTTTAAGAATGGCGCTATCGCTAACCTCGAAGCGACACGCTTTGCTCTTGGCAGGAAAAATCATATCACCTTGGAAATCAATGGAAGCCAAGGCTCTTTATTCTTTGATTTCGAAGACATGAACCGTCTCAAGTTTTTCAACGACAAAGACCCTGCTCATGCCAAAGGTTTCCGCGATATTATCGTGACCAATAGCGCACATCCCTATGCGGGCGCTTGGTGGCCCGAGGGCCATATTATCGGGTACGAACACACGTTCATCAATACGTTTGCTGATTTTATCGATGCTGTTGTAGCCGGAAAAAGTGTTCAGCCTACTTTCGAAGACGGTATGAACAATGATCTAGTCCTCGCTGCAGTTGAAAAATCGGCGAACACCCGCAAATGGGTGAAGATCCCGACGAGCTAGAAAAAACGCTTAAGCAGAGGAGGCAACTGCTTACTCCTAGCGTTTTATCAATAATCCAAAGGGATCGTCTCAGGGCGGTCCCTACTTGCGGAATTAGTTATTTTTTATCCTTCTGAGAGCTGGATGGCACAATTTTGTCCGAAACGTTTTTAACGCCGTTTCCAGCAAATTCGCTGACAGGATAAAGATTCTGAGCTTGGAGATACCAAGCTAAGGCCAACCCATAATGTTGTTTATCCTCGAACTGCTCGGCGGTCCTCAATGATTTAACAAAGTCTGCGGCATCACTACTGGCTTCAGCCCGCATTGTGTTTAGTTTATTGTCGTCGGTCCATGTCCGCGCAGCGGATTCGAGCGCCTCCCATGTACCATATTTATCTCCACGCCGTTTTAATTCCTGGGCTTTCATGATGGCTATTTCAATGCCTTGAATTTTTTCCACGGCTTTTCTGAGTTTCGTCTGCCGCGGGATATCCGTCATCAAGGCTGTTGCATATTTCAATTGATTCTCAGCAATGGCCCTCCAATTGTCTTCCGCCCAATACCGATCAAAATCAGCAACCGCATTTTCCTTAAGATCAGATCCTTTAAAAAACATTTTACTGGCGGTTTGAATCTCTGGATTATCAGGCCACATTTCATAAGCCATGGCAAAAAACTTTTCCGCTTCCTCAACGTTCCCAGATTGTACAGCCATTTGAGCCCGACCTAGTGCAAATGAACTTTTTTGCTTTCCTTGTCTGACCATTGCCATGGCTTTGTTGAAATCAAAGTCGGTAGCTTCGACCCGCACCTCTTTTATTTTATTTTCAGCTGCTTCATAATCCCGAACTAATAGTAAACTCTCGAGTTCTGACATATTACGCAAATACTTCGCTACTTTACGTTTTTGATCGCGGCTGATCTTGAGGAGTTCAGGGTAATTTCTGTTACTCATAAACGCCCCAAGAAGCATTTCTGATGCGCCCGCGAGTTCTTTATTCTCCTGTTTGTACTCGTACGCCTCGAGTTGTTGCTGAGCGAGTTTCATCATTTCCAACGAAGTATTGTACATGTTATCGAGTTCTGGAGGATAATCCCCATCCTGGTAAAGGACCCGGTATAACTCAATTGAGACCACTGTGTGCAGGAATTGTTCAGTAGTAAAACGAGATCCAATAAAGGCCCTAAAATCCCGGCGGGCAGTAATTTCCTTTTCAACTTGGCGGGCCTTATTCACCCCCACTTTTCCAGCGCTCAATAACCGTTCTTGTTCGAGTTGAGTTATTTTATACACTCTATCCAGTGAAACTTTACTCTCTGCGTTTAGGGTCGTTGAATTATTAAAATTTATATTGTTCGTTCCCCCAGTTGATTGATCGGATGGTGCGGGGGCTTTTGTTAGCCCTCCTGACATCAATGTCGTGGCCTTCGAAGCATTGATCGCTTGTAACTTTTGAAGGTTTTCGTTTTCGATTTCTAGCTTTTGTATTACCGCATCGCTTTCTTGTGCCGCAATGACGCGTTCTGCGATGTTTTCGGAGAGTCCGCCATCAAAATCATATTTCGCCATCTCAGGTATATTGGAGAGAGCTTTGTCCAAACTTTTTTTGTCACCAGACTTGAGGCTTGCCCGCATTTCCTTAATCAATGCGACGTAACGATCAACATCCTCAGCCTTTTTTTCCTTGGTGCTGGCGTATGTCTCAAACAAGGTCAGCGGAAGCGTTCGCGCATTGGGCATGGTCGCAACTGTAGGCATCAGCATGTTTCTGATTTCCTTCTGAATAAGTGAATAATTTGTCCCAATCAACCCGTTCAATGCCCCTACATTCGCGGAATTTCCTAAAATCATTTCCCACGAAGATGCCGACCTATTAATATTGGTGGCAACGGTTCCAACGGTATTGGTCAACGTCTCTCCGGCATTCTCAAGGGTTGGGTTTCGCTGGGCAACGACGGGAACACAGGTGAAAATCACCACAGCTAGGACTGCGTATTGCAGGGTTTTATGGTTTGTGACTTTTCTCAACATAAAGGAGGCCTCCTTCTTTAACTTGGAATGTTAAATGATAAATTTGGCCTTTTTGGAATGTCTGGCCGGCAACTTCTGGTGGAAAAAATAAGGGCACTATTTTGCTGGAGGTTTTATCCCGAAAAGCCATGAGTCGCCCCGTTTTTTCTTCCCAAGCGATTTGCCCTTCGACTTCTAACACGGCGGAATAGCGATTCCCAAAAAGTGATGTCCCATTGTCAAAATAAGCGGTGATTGGAAACGCATCCGCAGTGGCTGTAGGCCGGCGACTCACTAAAAAGGCAATCCCCATCAATAATCCAACTCCCAAACCTACGACCAAGAGGATCATCAAAAGCCGACCATTCTTCCTCGTCGACTTAAGTTGATCAAGGTCAACTTTCCCCGAGTCTGAATTGGATTTCGAAATGGGTTCAGCCTTCTCTACCGACCCTAAAACGGCTGGTTCCTGTTTGGGTTTTGCCTCGGGTGTTTTAATCTTTTCCTCAGTCGATTTCTGTTCGCCTCGTTCAATTGCTGAAAACTTGATCGTTTTTTTCATGCCTATTCTTGTCTGCGTACGCCCAAACTATCACTTTTACCCTTATTTTCCAAGCGGTTTACTCAGTTCGTTATGATGGTTGAGTTTCATGACCTTTCCGAGATGCCATCAGGAATAACATCAAGCTTTGGGAAAAAACCAGAAATCCCATGAGTGCAGCCAAAAGAATTATGTACGACCTACCGGCCACTGGTTTCCTGAGTTCCTTTGCCGCGTCATTTAAATTCGTTGATATTTTACCAAGTCGCTCCTCCATAATAGGCGCTTCCTTCGCAAGCTTCTGCATTTCCGGCCCCACTACTTTTAGAGTTTCACCGATACTTTCAAAATTTGAACCTAAAGATTTTAGACGGTTACCTTCAAATATTTTTGACCACGTCAATGCGGGTTTTAACCCCTCGATGGTTATTCCAGTGGGAATGTTGATGTCCTCAATGGTTTTCCCAATCATGGCTGTTTGAGTCCCTAACTCTTTAACTGTCGGCCCAAGCGAAGCAATGGCCTGGCCCGATTTATCCATCGTTCCACTGACGTTTTTATAATGCTCTCGAGCCGTCTGCGCGATCCCGGACGCCTCTTCAAGGCTATTGGCGGTTGCCTTCATGGCTTGTGTAAGTTGAGCGGTTTGAGTATGGGCCTCGATATAGATAAATGCCCCTGTCAACGCAATGGCTAGCACCATTTGCACAATAGCTAATATTTTCATGATTAAACCTTAACAAATTAAAATGCCTCAACAGATGCAAAAAACATAGGCAGTTTTTGACTGTTAAACCCGCACGTAACCAAAAGAAACTGGAGCCGATGGCGAGGCTTGAACTCGCGACCTACGGTTTACGAAACCGTTGCTCTACCACTGAGCTACATCGGCTTGATGGAAGTCATCTTCTCTACTCAAAACTCTGAAACACTATAGGATGACTTTTCCGGTAATATCAAGGGAGGACTTAGAATCGCACGTCGGGTTTTTGACGCGGAACACTCATTATTTTAAATGGCCGCTCCATCCGAAGACAGCGCGAATCGGGGTGCCTCCGTCCTCGGCCTTCTCCTGACTAATCTCCGTCGAGCATATTACCGAGTCCGCCAAGGGCGGATCCTTCGCCCACTTGGCGTCCACCGCCTTTGGGTGCGGCTGCAAAAATACGGTCTGCTAATCGTGAAAAGGGCAACGATTGCAGCCACACTTTCCCGGGACCTTGCAATATTGCAAAGAACAATCCTTCACCTCCGAAAAATGCGGTCTTAATGCCTCCAACAAATTGAATGTCGTAATTAACGGTCTGTTCAAATGCAACGATACAACCCGTGTCCACCCTCAACGTCTCCCCGGCTTTTAACGTGCGTTCCCCAATGGTTCCTCCGGCGTGTACAAAAACCATTCCGTCGCCTTCCAGTTTTTGCATGATAAACCCTTCGCCACCAAAAAGGCCTGTCCCTATCTTTTTATTAAAAGCAATTCCAACTGAAACGCCTTTTGCCGCGCACAGAAAGGAATCCTTCTGGCAAATCAACCGCCCATTGACCTGCTTGAGATCAACGGGAATAATTTTCCCTGGGTACGGTGCACCAAAAGCCACGCGTTTTTTACCGGCTCCTTGGTTTGTGAAAACCGTCATAAAAAGGGATTCCCCTGTCAGTAGTCTCTTCCCGGCACCCATAAGGGCACCCATAATTCCGTTTTTTTGTTGCGATGATCCATCTCCGAAAATAGTCTCCATCTGAATTCCATCTTCCATGAACATCATGCCGCCCGCCTCCGCTAAAACACTCTCTGCGGGGTCGAGCTCGATCTCAATGTATTGCATGTCATCGCCAAAAATTTCAAAATCAACTTCATGCGCCACTCGTGTCGATGGAATGGGGGGCGGCACAAACCCACCACCGGCAGCTGCTAAATCAGGTACCGTACTATAAGGTGCCCACTGCGGGGTTATCCCTTGCCCGAAGACAAGTGTCTCACCCGTGATCCGACCGCTCACGCGCATTTGTTCGACGGCTGATTTTGTCATCGGTCCTTCTTGTTTGTTGCCGATATTAATAAACCAAATTGCTAGATCGCTCATAATTTTTCCAATGGTTACAAATTGTTCCGTTAGAATTGACTGGTACAAAAGAAAGTCAAGCGCGCGGGGAATGACAGCGCTTTTTCGAACTAAACTGGGGAATGACCCGTGTCATCACCAGCCACAATAGTTAAGCCGACTCGGCGCTTCGACACGGCCCAGGCTGCATCGGGATCTTCTAAAATTAATGCGTGCATTCCGCCTTTAAACATCTTGCTGATCTGCGCGTATTGTTCCTGCATTTCCTGCTCAGGATACACCCACGGGTGCACATAATAAATGGTGTGAATGTCAGCTTGAAGCATTTCTTTGCAGCATCCGAAGCAAGGTTGCATCGTGGAAAAAACTGTGCCTCCCGAAACAGCAATGCCAAATCGAGCCGCGGCAAGCAACGCGTTTTGTTCTGCGTGAACGCAAATACATACGTCGTACGCTCTGCCAGCGGGAAACTTGTCACGATTTGAGCACCGTTCACACCCGCCTTCGAGACAGTTGACCATCAAATGCGGGGTTCCGTTGTAACCCGTAGACACGATGCGATTCTGCAAAACTATAATGGCCCCCACCCGGCTTCCTAAACAATTGGCGCGGCGTCGCACAGCCATGGCAATACCCATAAAATAATCTGGGGCGTCAGGGCGTCCATATTGGTCAACAGTCATAAGTTTTATTTTCTAACTTGCGCAATCACCACCCGAAACCCGTAGGCGGGAAGTCGAAGGTCTGAAGCATTGCCTACCCTATACGACGAAAGGAGATCTGAAGGATTACGCATTCTCCAAGAAGCTCCCCTGAGCACGCGGAAATTTTCCGATTCCTCGTATTTGTCGAGGCACCATTCCCACACATTGCCGCCAATGTCATATAACCCAAAGGAGTTGGGGGCAAAACTTCCTACTGGAGCTGTATATAAATAAGGGTCCACACTCAAACTCTGATCATAATTCCCGGCTTTGGGTTGCGGTGGCCAGTTTTTCCCCCATGGATAAACGCCCTCCACCACCGGATCACGCGAACGGCCTTGGCCGGTGACAGCGGGGCGCAAACCTACGGCCACGTCCCATTCCTCGTCGGTGGGTAACCTGTACTCTTCGTCGGGTTTTAGAAACCCACTTTTGCGGTCTTTCTCAGTGAGCCAATAACAAAAGGCCATTCCATCTTCCCAACTAATATTCACGGCGGGATGCGTAGCGCCTTGGGAAAAGTTCGCACTTGGCCATGTTCTGTGGGTCGCGCTTTTGAAAACTTGATAATCCTTTACGCGCGTTTCATAAATCGAAAACCGCACTTTTGTCCCGGGCACAGACTTGAACTTCATGCCAAGGCTATTCGTTTCAAATTCAGGAACTCCTACTGGTGCTTCAGCTGAAGCCGAACTTGTGGGCACGGACTCGGCCGACACCGCATAACACAACGCCAAAACTATCATTAAAGTTCGTATCATAACCACGCGGCATCATTAATTCACCATGCGTCGGAAGGCAATTCTATTCCACAGGTTTATCGTCTGAGCTCCACCACAATACCTCGATACTCGCCCTGAACGGGACAAATGAGGTCCGATCCTACGATACTGCGTTTCCTGTCTTGTGAATGGTAAATGGATGTAATGCTCCATCCTTCCCCCCGCTTGAAGAGGCACTGTAATCTGTTCCGGACAAGGCTTTTCGAATGCGTGAATGACGGCCAATGCGCGGCGGTGGTCCCGAGAAACTCGCATGATCGCCTGCCATCCTTTGGGGTTCCGGTATGTAAACACTTGAGGTCCAAACCGACGGGATTCGCCCTCTTTAATAATGGGTGAAACTTGGTTGTAAATCTTTGTGCCAATGCCCCAGGTCGCGGTCGGCCAACCCACCACACACATGGGTCAGGTCATCTCTCTTAACCACTTACATTTGCCACGACCCAGTTACTCCCAAGCGCGCTCCCCAAAAAACATTATGTTTTATGTCTTCCAATGCGAGAGACGGATGCCACCCGTTTAAAGTCATGGTCCCGGCGTTGCCAAACCTTTCCACACACATGTTAAACCCCAGCCAAGAACGTTCTAAATCTAGGCTCTCTAGAAAACGTGATTCCAATGCCCCTTCTCCGCTCAAACGCGAACGAAACCTGTGTAGTTTAACTTGCATGGGCGCGTCGTCAGTTTCGAAGGGCGTTATATAATTAAGACAGAAACTCGACGCTTGTTCCAATCGGACGGGCTTTTCGCCAGTGTTCAAAAGTTCCAAGATGTGAACGAAACTTTGATGGTCCTGCGCAAACACAAAATAAAATGGGATGCTCGATATGTCTGGGATTGATGCGCAACCCCCTTTGGATCAGACATACAAGATCGCAATCATAGACGCCGGAGGCTTCCATGATTGTAGCCGGTGAATGAGCGAGGTACGAGCGACACCACCGGACGACGCCCGCAGCAGGACGAACGCATCCCAGAGGGATGCCAGCAACGTCATGCCTTCCGTCCCGGAAAGCGCACCGCTTAACTTTTACACCTGACCAGTAATATAACTTTCCAATTGGCTGATGGTCGCGTCTTGTGCGGATATAACCCAGCGCACCAGATCGCCGATCGACAACATTCCAACGACTTTGTCCCCATCTAAAACGGGCATATGGCGTATGTCATTTTCAGACATTTTTCTAAGGCATTCCTCAATAGAAAGACTGGGGTTAGCGCAGATGACCGTCTTAGTCATGATATCACTCACGGGAGTTTCCTTAGAGCTTTTGCCGTTCAATATGACTTTTCGGGTATAATCCCGCTCTGAAACAATTCCATCGAGGTGATCGCCCGTCATCACGAGTAACGCCCCTATATTGTTCACCGCCATTTGTTCAATAGCGCCGTAAACCTTTTGGTCTGGGCTGATGGTTTTTAAGGTTAATTTTCCCTTTTGCGTAAGGATTTGCCCAACTGTTCCTGCTACAGATGCCATAACGATCTCCCTTTTTGGTGATTACCTACCAAGAGCCTTTGAAGCTCCGTATGATGTTATGTTAGCTCTGCCAATAAGGAACTGACAATGACAAACAAAAAAGAAACTAACATGTTTGCTCTCTTCACTATTCTTGAAAAACAACCGACATTTGACTTTTATGGAACCCCGCAAAGTTTGGACAACCACCTGAACGGTGCCGCTTGATCTTGAGTTTTCTAACTGCTAGAAAACTCTCTCCTAATAATTGTTAGGTGGAATATCTATGCAAACCAGTCCATGAGTGAATCAAAAAAATCCAAAGCCACTCCACCGTCCGCCGCAGCCAAGCCTGTGTCCGAGTTGATTCTCTATCAGACCGAGGACAATCAGATTCACCTGCAAGTCCGATTAGAGGGCGAAACCGTCTGGCTCACACAGGCGCAAATGGCGGAGTTGTTCCAGACTACGATTCCAAACGTGAGCATGCACATTCGGAACTTGTTCGAGGAGGGAGAACTGGAGAGACGGACAACGAATCCTCGTCCTTTCAAAACAAGGGTCAGGCGCTGCCAGCGGCAACTGTTAAGGAATTCTTAACAGTTCGACAGGAGGGAAGTAGGCAAGTGTCCCGCTCGGTGGAACACTACAGCCTCGATGTCATCATTTCGGTAGGCTACCGGGTGAAATCCCATCGCGGCACGCAATTCCGCATCTGGGACACGCAACGGTTGCGGGAATATATCGTCAAAGGTTTCACATTGGACGATGAGCGGCTCAAGCAGGCGGGAGGCGGAAATTACTTTGACGAGTTGCTCGCGCGCATCCGCGACATCCGGTCGTCGGAGAAGGAATTTTGGCGCAAGGTGCTGGACATTTATGCGACCAGCATTGATTACGATCCCCGTGTGGAAGTTTCGCAACGGTTTTTCGCCACGGTGCAGAACAAGATACATTAGGGCGCACACGGGCACACGGCGGCGGAAATCATCCATGCCCGTGCGGATGCCGCAAAGCCACACATGGGACTAACCACATGGATAGGCAGTCGTCCCCGAAAAGTAGACGTGGCTGTGGCCAAGAACTATCTTGGCCTTGAGGAAATCGAGGCCTTGAACCTCATTGTGTCGCTGTTTCTCGACTTCGGTGAACTGCAAGCCCTCAGTCTCAAGCCAATGTATATGCGTGATTGGGTGGCGAAGCTGGATGACTTTCTGCGGTTGAGTGACCGCGAGACTTTAACCCACGCTGGGAATGTGTCCCACGAAATGGCGCTGGTGAAAGCCGAGGCGGAATACGAAAAGTTCCGCGTGCTGGAAGCGGCAAAGCCGTCACCGGTGGAAAAACATTTTCAAGAAGCCATAACGCATGTCAGGAAACTGGCGGACAAGAAACCCCGAAAAAAGAGGCCATAAGCCCAAGATCAACCGAATCTGTCCTATTCCCCCATCCGCGCGCAAGCGCTACCAGTTCCCCAGAAAATTGGAATATTAAGGCTTGCGCATCTTGAGTGGATCACTTATTTTCCAACGAAATTCCTCTTGCAAAGGGGATGTTGGATGGCCATACTGTCCGGCCATTTCGAAAAAAGAAGAGCAACTTTACCATGATAGACAAAACACAAATAACGAAGGAATATCAGGCCCATGAGAAGGATACAGGGTCCGCTGATGTTCAGATTGCATTGCTAACCCACCGGATCAACGAACTGACAACCCACTTTCAGAAGCATCGGAAAGATCACAGTTCGCGCCGCGGCCTCCTTAAAATGGTAGCCGATCGCCGTCGCCTACTGGATTATATTCAGAAGAATGACCAAAAGCGTTATCAGGGTCTCATCAAAAAATTGAATTTGCGTAAATAAAACGCGCACGGGGCAACTCAAAAAGTTGCCCCGTTTTTTTATCCGGCCTGCATACCGTTCCGCATTCAGGAATTTAGATTCTAGAAAATAAGTTTCAGACCCCTTAGGCTTCACCGAAGCTTATCTTCTACGATCTAGTTCCTTGGAACGCAGGTACACCGGAAAGCCGACCGGATACATACACAACACAACAAACAAGGAACCATTATATGGCAATTGAGAGAGTTTCTCAAAAAATCGGGTCACAAGAATTAATCATTGAGACCGGTAAACTGGCTAAACAAGCCAACGGCGCTGTCACTGTCCAATACGGCGACACCATCGTTTTCATCGCAGCTACGGCTGCTGAGTCCGTAAAAGACGGGCAAGACTTCTTCCCTTTAACAGTGGATTACCGTGAAAAATCATCTTCGGCGGGTAAGTTCCCCGGTGGATACTTCAAACGCGAAGGGCGCCCAACAGAAAAAGAAATCCTAACATCGAGAATGACGGATCGCCCCATTCGTCCGCTTTTCCCCGTTGGATTTTTTAACGAAGTACAGGTCATTTCGATGACGTTATCGTTAGATGGCGAAAACGATCCTGATATCCTGAGCATCAATGGTGCATCCGCTGCCCTCTGCTGTTCAGACATTCCCTTTGACGGTCCCGTAGGGGCGGTTCGTGTGGGACGCGTGAACGGACAGTTTGTCGCTAACCCAACACATACCCAGATGGAAGATTCTGATTTGGATCTTGTGTATGTCGGAACAGACGACGAAATCATGATGATTGAAGGCGCCTGTAACGAACTGACCGAGGACGAATTTTTTGCTGCCTTACAATTTGGTCAACAACAAGCAAAAATCGCGATCGATCTGCAACGTGAACTGGCCCGTAAGTTTAACAAACCAAAGCGGACCTATCCACTGAGCACAGTGCGTCCAGAAGTTTCAGCCACTGTTCGCGAGGTCGTTCAGGCCAAATTAAAAGAAGCGATCATGATCCCTGCCAAGCTGGCTCGACAAGACGCGGTTAGTAAGTTGAACACCGAAGCCAAAGCCGCTATTGAAGCCAAGCACACGGATGCTACCGATTATGAAAAGCGCGAAGCATTTCATCAGATCGAAGCGCAATTGGTTCGCGAAGCTATTTTAGCTGGCAAACGCATGGACGGACGAGGCGCTAAGGATTTACGTCCTATCTCCTGTGAAGTCGGGGTCCTCCCCCGGACACACGGGTCGGCGATCTTCCAACGCGGAGAAACCCAAGCACTTGTTATCGCGACCATGGGCTCGAGTACCGATGCCCAAGAACTTGACGCCCTCACCGGCGGCGCGTCAGAAAAGCGTTTTATTCTTCACTACAACTTCCCGCATTTTAGCGTAGGCGAAACCGGACGTGTAGGTGCAGTGGGACGTCGCGAAATCGGACACGGCGCACTCGCCGAACGTTCCATTGAGCCTGTCATTCCTAAAGGTGATTACCCTTATGTCGTGCGGTTGGTTTCGGAAGTAATGGAATCGAATGGATCAACATCCATGGCGAGCGTTTGCGGCGGAACCCTAGCTCTTCTTGACGCGGGTGTACCTCTCAAAGCTCCCGTTGCTGGTATTTCCATCGGTCTCGTGACTAATTTTGATGACAAGGGTGGACGTAAGGAAGAAGTCACGCTTGTGGACATCATTGGCAGCGAAGATCATTTTGGCGACATGGACTTCAAAATTACAGGTACTACCCAAGGTATTACTGGATTCCAGTTGGACCTGAAAATCAGGGGCCTGACTTTTGCCACTGCCAAACAAGCGATTCAAGAAGCTCGTGACACACGTTACAAGATTCTTGATATCATGCTAAAAACGATTCCTGCACATCGCACTGAAATTTCGAAACACGCACCTCGTATTTACGAAGTCCGTATTCCACGCGAAAAGATTGGAATTGTTATTGGGCCATCGGGCAAACAGGTTAAATCAATCATCGCCGAGACAGGTTGCGAAGTGAACATTGATGACAAGGGTGACTTTGGGGTAGTGACCATTTCATCGACCAACGCAGAGGCTGCAAGCCGCGCGATGGATATTGTCAAAGGGCTGATTGAAGAAGTTGAAGTCGGTCGGATTTACCACGGAACAGTCACAGGCACTAAAGAATTTGGTGCTTTCGTTGAGTTGTTACCCGGTAAAGAAGGACTCTGTCATATTAGCGAGCTTGCTGACGTCCGCGTCAACAGGACCGAAGACGTAGCCAAAGAAGGCGACCGGATGTGGGTCAAGGTTCTCGGAGTCGATGACCGCGGTAAAGTTAAGTTAAGCCGCAAAGTCGCAATGCGTGAACGCGCTGAAGCTGGCCAGAACTAACCAGAAAAAGACTTAAATAAACTATCAAAGGGCACCTCGTTTGAGGTGTCCTTTTTTTATTCCATAAAAAGGGAACAAGCCAACGACTCCATGCGTCTTATCATTCAATTTACGTAAAATCCTTCTTAAACCTTTCTCGTTTTCGGCTTTTACCTTGAAGGAACGTCAATACCCGTTATCTTGGAAAGACAGTTAACCCGCTAAAAAATACAAGTGATACGTATTCCATCCACCTCCTTGATGTATATCGGCAGAAAATGTGGAGTCATAGTTCTGTCGACGGTGCTCTGCATCGCTCTCTTCACCCACTCACTATTCGCGCAACAGGCACCGCGCACAGCTGACTCGCTTTATGACGAGGCCAGTAAGGCCATCGAAATGGGTGATTTCTTCACCGCCATGGACTTATTGACCGAACTCACCACGAAGTACAAGGCGACTCCGTTGTTGCCTAATGCAAAATATTTACTGGCATTTTCCATGATAGCCACCGGTGACAACGCCCAAGCCACAGGAAAATTGGAAGAGTTAAAAACCCTCGCTGGACTAGAACCAACGCTGAAAGAAACAGTCTTAATACTCCTCGCCCAGGCGTACACAGGTCAAACAGGGGCAGTGACTGACCCCGCCCAAAGAAAGGCGCTCTTTGAAAAAGCAGAAACCACGTACACTGAGTTTTTTAAAGAATTTCCGGAATCGAAGAATTTTCGTGAAGACGCATTAACAGGTCGCGGTTTTGCTCTCTTCTTCCTTGAAAAACTCGAAGCCGCAGTAACAGACGTTGAAACTGCGCTTAAAGATTATCCCAAAAGCGATTCGCTGCTCGATACCAAATATCTCCTGGGCAGTATCAAAGCGCAACAAGCCGTGCTCCTAAGCCAAGATCACAAAGACGCGGAAAGTAATGCTAAATTCACTGAAGCTCGTAAGGAATTCGAATACATCGTCAAGGATGGATCAGATATTCCACAGGCCAACGAAGCTAGTTATCAGGTCGCAGAAATTCATTTCAACGACGGCAACTTTGCTGCGGCCCTTGCCTCCTATCGAACAATTCTCCCAAAACCAGAAGTGCTCCAAAAACAGCAGGAGAAAATTGATGGAATTCGAAAGAAATTGAGCGAATCAGTGAAAGCCGGTCCTGAGATAGTCAAAGCCATTTCGAAATACCTTAACAAGGAGCGCCTAAAGCTGAAGCAGCTCGAATCTAAACCAGATCTTCGTATCGATGCCGCTGTTCGTATTTCTCGCACTCTGGTCTTTACACAAAAATATGACGAAGCGCGAACTGTGATCAAACATTACTCGCCTTTCCTCAGCGAAGATCAAAATAAAGTGTCCATGCCGGTTATTGTTCTTAGCTATGCTTCACAGTCACTGATTCCAGAAGCAGAAAAAAGTATGGATGCTTTTTTCGCCAAATATCCGGCAGATCCCGAAGGGGAACAGTTACTCCTTGTGATGGGGTATCAGTATATCAAGTCGAAGAACTTCGAGGGTGCCACAAAAATGGCTGCCAAAGCCAAAGAACTTTATGCTGCGGGTCCTAGACTTGGAGAAATTTTGGTTATGGAGGCCACTGTGTTCTTGGAACAGAATCAACCTGATAAAGCGGCCTTAGTGTTTAAAGATTACCTTGCGAAAAATAAGCAATCTGACAACGCGCCGAGTGTTCAGTTGCGACTTGCGCAGACCTATATTCAGATGAAGAAACCTGACCTCGCTGTGGTTGAACTCGAAAACCTCCGCAAGGATTATCCAAAATCAGAACTACGCGCTGATGCCATAACCATGATTGGCCGGCTCAACATGGAACAGAAAAAATTTGAAGACGCCATTAAATCCTTCAAAACGGCATTGACAGAAAATCCTCCGGACGCAAAAGGGGCCTTGGCTTATTATTCTTTGGCCAACGCGTATGCCTCAAAGAATGATGAGCCCAGCCTCGTCAAAAATGCAGCGGAGGCTGTAACAAAATATCCCAAAGAAGTGACAGCCCAATCCTGTTACAAGGTGCTCGCTCTGTTTTATAAGGAAAAAGCCCGCACATCGAAGCTTGAGGAAAAAGAGAAGTTTTTTTCACAGATGCGCGAAACCTGGGACACCATAATTAAGAAAATGCCGGACAGTATGCTTGTTCCAGAAGCCGTGATTAATATTGGACAGGATTTAGAGCGTCAGAAAAAATATGACGAAGCCATCGCCCAATATTCCCAAGCCGTGGATAAGTTTAATGACCGGCCCATAGCAGCCGACGCTCAACTTCTTGTTGCTCGCGCCCATTATCTCAAGACTACGCAGTGGAAGAATTATCAAGGGGAGACCCCTGAAAATCAGAAAGCATGGCAGGACGCGATGACGGCCTCAGAAACAGCTGCCAAAACGTTAATTAAAAAGTTTCCAACCAACTCAAAGGTCGACGACGCCATTGCTCATCTTGTGATGCTGCAACGGACCAAGGAAACGACAAAATTGATTAAAGCCGATGAAATAGAAAAGTATGTCGAAAACCTTAACTCCGAATTTACCGATCCTGAAATGACCCAGAAACTTAAGCTGACGAAAGCCGGGGTGGTTTATAACAACGGAAAGGCACAGGACGCTTTACAAATGTTTGAGAGCATAAAGCCTACCTACCCATCTGAGAAATGGAGCGGAGAAAGTCTAGATGCTTACGGGCATGCACTTCGTATAGAAAACAAACTGGATGACGCACTCACCCAATTTAATTCGATTGTGGAGAGGTTCGGAAACGATCCGTATAAGGCGCCGAAGGGATACTACGGACGTGCCATGGTTTATCTGGCGAAGGAAATGTGGCTTGAGGCCGAAGAAAATTTCAACGCATTGAAGCGGTTTCCTTGGGATCCGCTGGGTCGGCAATCCCAATATGGTATGGGCCTGTCCAAGGAAAAACAAAAAAAATACAAAGAGGCCATTCCACTTTACGACAACGTTATCAAAGACCGCGAAGGCGATAACCTGACAAAAGCGAAATCATTTTTGGGAGCCGGGAATAGTTTAAAACAAGAGGGTAAGCTGGAAATGGCGATCGGATATTATCTTAAATGTGATGCGTATTATGGTGCCTATGAAGAATATGCATCGGAGGCGTTATTTAATGCCGCGCAGATACAAGAACAACTTGCCACCAAGGAAAGTGATTCCAACAAGGCAGGCAAACTGAAGTTTGACGCGCGGAAAAATTACGAAGATCTGATTAAGAAATATCCAAAATCACCTTTTGTCTCAAAGAGCAAAGAACGGATACCCCTGCTCCCTGCCACAGCTCCCGCTAAACCCGCAACCCCGCCTAAATAATCGGATATTGTGGCGAAACGTGATCCGCAGTCCATCCTGTTGCTACTGAAGAAAACTTACCCAAATGCTTATTGTGAGTTAACCTTTTCCAATCCTCTGGAGTTACTCATTGCCACCATACTCTCGGCCCAATGCACGGACAAACGAGTTAACATCGTTACACCGCATCTTTTCGCAAAATTTAGCACGGTGAAAGCCATAGCTGAGGCACCGATTGCGGAACTTGAAAAGCTTGTTCAATCCACTGGATTTTATAAGAACAAAGCGCGGAACATTAAAGCATGCTGCCAACAACTTGTCAGTTTGCACAAGGGAGAAGTGCCTCAATCCATGGAAGAGTTGCATGCTTTACCGGGCGTTGGCCGCAAGACTGCCAATGTTGTTCTCGGGAATGCTTTTAACATTAGCGAAGGCATTGTCGTGGATACCCATATAGGCCGACTGTCGAGGCGGTTTAAGTTCACGAAACATACCGACCCGGTCAAAATTGAGCAGGACCTTATCAAAGTCGTTCCGAAACCCGATTGGACAACATTCTGTCATCAGATGATCTGGCACGGTCGCCGCCGCTGTTATGCACGCAAGCCAGATTGCACGCATTGCGAACTCGCAGGGATTTGCCCGAGCTTTGGAAAAGTTTAACTGAACCCCGATAGGGTGTTTGATCCAGTACTCAGAGGTACTTAGCAAGCGCAGCTTGGGATTGAGCGAGAACGTCTTTGTGCAAAGAATTTCCGTGGGAGTCCATCGTCACAACAACAGGGAAATTTTCGACGCGTAATTCCCAAATGGCCTCAGGGCTTCCGAACTCATCTTTGAAATAAACATTTTTAACTTCTTTTATACACTCGGCCAATACCTGTGCAGCACCCCCAATAGCATGAAAATACACAGCACCATGTTGACTGCAGGCTTGTAGGGTCTTATCACCCATTCCTCCCTTGCCAATCACACCTCGGAGCCCGAATTTCTCAATGATTTCCGCTTGATAAGGTTCTTCCCGGCTTGATGTGGTTGGGCCTGCGGCCTTGACCACCCATTTGCCGTTCTCCTCCACTACCACGGGGCCGCAATGATAAATGATCGCGCCTTTCAAACTCAGCCCCTCGGGTAACTGACCTCCGTCGTGTAGGTATTTGTGAACAGCATCGCGCCCGGTGAATAAAGTTCCTGTAATTTCTACCATGTCCCCCTGTTTGAGGGTGCGGATGTTTTCTTCGGTGAATGGAGTTTTCAGCGTGATCATAACAAAAAATGCTAACCTTTAATAAAGCCAGTCCTTGATATTCCCATCCTGCCCGACGGTACAACCATGACGGCGAAATGCCCAGCACATGTAACTGACACTTACAAAATAACTCGCAGGCAACCGGTTGATCGCACAGATCTTTGTCCCGAGCAGGGTTGTGTGCCCCCCGAAACCCATGGGCCCAATCCCTAGTTTGTTCGCCGTACTCGTGATCTCCTCTTCCAACGCAGCAAGTTCTGGAACCGGATTGGTGTCATCCATTTTCCGGAGGAACTGGGTTTTGGAATAGCTGTATCCTGTAGACCTATCCCCGCCTATGCAGACACCTAAAATCCCTGGACCACAACCTTTGCCTTGGGCTTGCACGACGGCATCAAGTATCGCTTTACGACATCCGGCTAAATCGCGATCGGCTTTTATTCGTCCATCGGGCAAAGAGTATTGAGCGCCCACATTTTCACATCCGCCGCCCTTGAGTGCCAAGCGCACGTCCACTTCATCTTTATCCCACTGATGAAAATAAATCGTTGGCGAACCGGGCCCTACGTTTGTGCCGTCATTTTTTCCGGTCAACGAATCCACCGAGTTCTGCCGAAGGTACCCTTTTTTTGTGGCTGTCCGCACGACCTCCTGAGCAACAGCTATAAAGTCACCTTCAAAAAGCCATCGAGGTGCCTTGACGAAGAATAGAATGGAACCCGTGTCCTGACATATCGGCTGGGACTTTGCTTTCGCCATTTCGACATTCTTTTGAATGATTTTCATCGCATATTCTGCGTTGCTCAACTTGGCTTCACGGTCGAGTGCCTTAAGCATGACATTTTGCACGTCTTCAGGAATTTCACAGGATGTCCGGCGGACGAGTTCTAATAGGCTATCAGTCAGGGCTTTCACGGTTAGTGACCATAATCGATTCAGCCTCGTCACGCAAAAGAAAATCTAATTTTGGCGGAAGTACTCTCTAGGTATGACATCTGCATCACGTAGCGACGGAGGAACTATGAATTCAGATGAATGGGCGATTGGGCTGTCAAAGGCTTTTGAAACACTTTTACTTTTTGCACCCAAAGTAGTTTTAGCAATTATCGTGCTCTTTGCGGGGTACCACCTTGCGAAGGTTTTGGCACGTGTGTTGGCTGCGGTGCTCCATAAATTACATTTTGAGGAGTTAGTTGAACACGGTGCTGTTAAGACGGCCATGGTTCGGAGTGGCTATCACGTCAGTGAACTGGTCGCGAAAATCCTTTTCTACGGTATTTTCCTTTTTGTCCTTTACCTTGCGTTCGGCATTTTTGGCCCTAACCCGGTGAGCGAACTGCTCATTCGCATTATCGCATTTATTCCGAGTGTAATCGTGGCGATCTTAATCGTTGTTATTGCCGCATCCATTGCGACTGCGGTTCGTGTTCTGTTATGGGTAACTTTGGCCAACTTATCGTATGGACCTGCTTTAGCTATGATTGCCCAAGTGCTCATCGTCACGGTGGGTATCTTTGCCGCTCTCAGCCAAATTCAAATTGCCCCTGAAATCGTCAATGGACTTTTTTATTCTGTATTAGCCATCATCTCCGGCTCAGCGATTGTGGCCATTGGCGGCGGCGGTATTCCGGTCATGCGCAAGCAATGGTCAA
>Ga0163154_10001176_pt1 | contig 40637 bp, 35 predicted proteins | sample OliLakLV19MP9P1_FD_148649 | JGI IMG/M metagenome (GOLD analysis project Ga0163154, IMG submission 148649) | Freshwater microbial mat bacterial communities from Lake Vanda, McMurdo Dry Valleys, Antarctica - Oligotrophic Lake LV.19.MP9.P1 | ecosystem: Environmental > Aquatic > Freshwater > Lake >... | reverse complement strand
TACTTAATTTGCCACTTAAATTTTACAGATAGATAATAGATTATTACATCTGCAGCAATTATTAATAGTACGAATAAATATACAGCCAATCCAATGGCATGTGTCGACTGGCTATGTTCTTCGTGTAATAAATGAAAGGCTTCACTAAAAGATTTATATGCTAAAAAGATAAATGCATATGCAGCCAATAAAGATAAAAGTGCACTTTCGACAATCTTTTTAGTAAATTTTGGTGAAACGAAAATTAGTATATCTATTAAAATATCTGCCAAATAAATTCCAAAGAGCAATCCAAACACATTATAAATTGTCATAGCACCCATATATCCAACTAAATCGTCCAATCCAATAATAAAAGGTAGAAAGAAAGACCATTTAGCTAAACTTGTTAAAGACATTTTCTGCACCTTCGGACTTCCTAGTTCTGGAATCCAAAATGTAAATGGACGAGTAGGATAATATAGAATTTTAAGAATTCCAGCAGTAACTTTACCAATAAACCCCACAACACCTTTTCTATTTTCAAAATACTCTCTTCCTTCATATCCCAGCTTTACCATTACACTTCCAGCAAAAATTAATAAAGCTAATATTAACCAAGAGATTTCCTTTGCATATCCCCATAAAAATAGAACCACACTAACACCAACAAAACATCCGACACATGTAAAAATATTCATAACCACTCTGGCTTTAGCACCAGGATTTGGGATTTGCATTCGTCCTACAATTAAAGCGTAGTCTACAGCAGTTACAAAATATAGAAAGAAACCTACAGTTATATCCAATGGTCTTAATATAATCTTTATATCTTCAGTCTTGCTAGGGTTAATGAGATATGTAATAAAGATATATGTTAAAAGTACAAAAAGTATAAAAAGAACTATACAAATAACAATTGGCATTAGCTGGTTCGCTAATAGCCCTTTTTTAGTATCTTTATTCTCATCTAACCAAGTAAATATATTCATTTAAATTTTGAAATTAAACCTCATATAATAACATACACATAACACTAGGTAGGGATACGAAAATTTGTTATATTTACCAATGGAGAAACATAATAAACAAATTATAAAAAGATATTTTGAAGAAATTTGGAATGCTAAAAACTGGGAAACTGCTAAAGAAATAGTTAGCGATAGATTTATTACTCGCTTTAATTCAGAAAATAATTCAGGTGCAGATGGTTTAATAAATGTGGTAAAAGAACGCTATCAAGTATTCCCAGATTTATATTTCGAACTTGAGGATATGGTTGAAGAAGGAAATAAAATTTGGGTGAAATATATTTTTACTGGGACGCATAAAGGTGAATTTTGGAATATACCTGCGTCTGGCAGAAAAATTGAATATAAAGCTGTTGCAATGTTTGAAATTGAAGAAGGAAAAGTTATATCTGGAGCAAGTGTAAGAGATGAATTAACCCTTTTAGAACAAATTGGATTTATTGAGGGTTTAAAGAAAGACGGTAAACAATAAATTTCTTATCCAATTGGTGCATAAGCAATAGAATTACCACGTGATATAATTCATTTGGCATTAATGCACAATTTTTTACGTAATTAGCAAGACTAACAAATAATTTCCTAATTACTAAATCCCCAAAGCAACTGTTACGACTATTGGATAGATTATCAGTCCAACAATTTGTGAGAACATGGAAATTTGGGCGATGGAGTCTGCATCTATTCTGTACTTATCCGTGTATATCATTCCATAAGCAGAAAATGGAGTGAAAACTGTTAGTAATAAGGCTTTCTTAGTGTTTGGATCTTCCAGAACAGCACTAAAAAGTATTGCCACAATTAAAATTAAAAGTACATTTCTAAAAATGAAAGTTTGCAGAACTTGAGAAATGCGTTCTTTGTCTGGATACGTTAATGAAAGTGTACTATAAACTAAAACAAAAAAAGAAAAGCCTTTAGAAATAAAGTCTGCAACATTTATAAAATACTGAGAAACCTGAACATTCAATATTGTTAACGCCACAGTAAATATTACTGTTAGTAGTATTGGATCTGTAATTAAATTCTTTAAAATCTTTCTAAAATCTAATTTATTTTCTCCACTATCGTAAATATTTGCTATTATCGGACCTAAAACAATTATAGTTACAAAAAGAACAATATCTAAAAGCACTACTTTGCTAAAAACATTATTATCAAAATTTAACTGCACAAATGGGAAGGCGAAAGTACCGACTGCAAAGCACATTACTGTTATATTTAATGCACCAGCAACATCTAACCTCCATTTCTTAATATAGCAATATATTCCAAAGGCTCCAGCCATTAATACAGAACATATAACTATGATTAGTGCTAATTTTAAATCCTCACTTGTTACTTTAACCCCATAGAATACTCTAAAGATTAAGAAGGGGATCATTATTTTGAAAATTATTGGTCCTAGGCTTTTCTTAGCTTCTACATTCAGGACTTTCCTTTTTCTTAAATACAAAGTCAGTAAAATAACTGTGAAAACCGGCAGAGAATTTAAAATTGCCGTTTGAAAATTTTCTAACATTTATTCAATTTAATATCTGGGATTTTAACTCAAAACTTCGTTCTTTGAAAATCTCTTAATACAATTTCTTTCTCGGGAGGACAGATGCGCAAAATGAAAGCATTAGTGTTTAAAGAGATTCCTGGCTGCGCAGGAATGACATCATTGATCAGGATTTAGATACAATGAAGATGCTAATAGGTAGGTCATAGCTAATTGCTAATCGCTAAAAGCTTATTAGCTTCTACTCTCCTTCCTATTAATCAACTCCATAGCCTTGTCGAAGTTCATTGCTTTCTCCATTTCTCCATTTGCTATAAAGAACAACTGGTCAGCGTTCTTAATAGTATTTAATCTGTGGGCGATTATTATCTTTGTAGTTTCTTTTGGAAGCTTATCGATAATTTCTTGTAAAAGTTTTTCTGTTACTGTATCTATATTTGCAGTGGCTTCATCCATAATAAGTAATCTTGGAGCCCTTAAAAGGATTCTAATGAATGCTACTAGTTGTTTTTGTCCTAAACTTACTCCATCTCCCTCACCTTTAATTTCTGTATTTAATCCATCTTTAAATCTCTCAACAACTTTTTCTAATCCTAATTCATTTAATTTGTTTGTAAGTTCTTCTTCATTTAAATCTGCTAATTCTTTCTTTCCATATTTAATATTTTCTGCAATTGTACCGCTAAACAAGAATGGCTCTTGGAGAATAAATCCTATTTCGCTAGAAAGTTCATCGTGTGTGAAAGATTTAATATCTCTGCCGTGTAGATAAATTGTTCCATCTGTAGGGTCGTATAATCTTGCCATTAAAGATGCAGTTGTACTTTTACCTCCACCTGTTGGTCCTATTAACGCATACGTTTTACCTTCTTTAATTTCGAAATTAATATCCTTCAAAACTGCTTTTCCAGGTTCATATCCAAAAAATACTCTATCGAATTTAACTAAATCTCCAGACTCTTCTGTTTTTGCCGAAGTTTTATCTACAATATCCAAATCTGTTTTTAATCTTAAAATTCTAGAAATTCTAGTCCAGGCTGCTCGAGATGTTTGAATAGAAGTAAACAATTGCGCCATTATTCTTAAGGGTTGATAGAATCTATCTACATATAGAATAAATGAAGCTAAAGTACCAAAAGTAACTTCTCCACTTTGGATCATATCTATTCCGAATATAATTACCAATAGGAGAGATGCACTTCCAGCAAAATCGTAAATTGGTGAAAGAATTCCGTTTGCTATTGTTGCCCAAGTAGCGTTTTTATAATTCTTATGATTAGATTCTTTAAATTTATTTGTGAAGTAGTCTCTTCGATTAAAAGCTATTACAACTTTGAAATTGCTCAAGCTTTCTTGAATTTCTCCAGATAGTTCACCAAATGCATCTAGACTTTTCTGATTTTTTTTCTTAACCCAAGGGGAAATTAGAGAAGTAATTATAAATAGTCCAATTGAAGATGAAAGAGCAATTGCACCAAGCTTAAAGTCTAAAGCTAACATAATCAAGGCAGTACCTATAATTGTGAAAATATTTCCAATGAATCTAAGTAGAGTTTCAGAAAATGCTTGGTTTAGTTTTTCTGTATTGTTATTTATTCTAGAAATTAGATCTCCAGATTTGTTCTGGTTGAAAAATGCCAAAGGCAAAGACTGCAATTTATTAAATATTCCATTTCTCAAATTGAACAGAATACTTTGTCCTGCTCTACCCATTAGTAAAATTTGGAAATATGTTGCTATTGCTGCAACAAAATATATAGCAGCCAAGACAAATACAGATTTAATTAATTCAGTTTCTTGGCCTTTAAAAATATATTCATCTATTGAATCTCCAATTAAATATGGAGCTACAACAGTAGCTACAGAATTAATTGCAACGAAAATCATAGCCCAGAAGATTTTAGTCCATTGGCCGCTTAGATACTTACTGAATAGCTTTAATGAACTTCCAGTATTTTGTTTTGTGTTTTCGTCTTTTTCTAAATCGTACATTGTGTTATAAGTTATGGGTTATGAGTTATGGGTTGAACCCAAAACGCAAAACTCAAGACTCAGAACCCGATTACAGCTTTAGCTGTTATCTGTACTTTGCTGCGATTCGTAAATTTGCTTATACTCAAAAGATTTTTCTAAAAGCTCTTTGTGAGTTCCAGCAGCCAACAATTCACCTTCCATAATTAAAATAATTTGGTCGAAATCTTTAACAGATTCAATTTTTTGAGTAATTGCTACCAAAGTAATATTTGGATAGTTCTTTTCTAAATTAGCAAAGATTCTTTTTTCTGTATTAATATCAACTCTGGCGGTGAAGTCGTCTAGCAACAAGATTTTAGGATTAATTGCTAAAGCTCTTGCCAAAGTTAACCTTTGTTTTTGCCCTCCAGAGAGGTTAGAACCTCTTTCAGTAATAATAGTATCCAATCCATTGTCTAGAGTATGAATAAATTCATCTAGTTCTGCAGTTTGAATTGCTTTATCCAAAGTTCCAGGAACAGATTTATCGCTGAATTCAATATTTTCTCTAAGAGAAGTATTAAAAATAACGCTATCTTGAAACACTAATCCCATTTGACTATAGAATGAATTTAATCTGTAATCTTCTAAATTAGTTCCATCAATAACAATTTCTCCGCTATCTGGATTGCTTAACCCTGCAATTGCATAGAATATTTGAGTTTTTCCTGCTGCAGTTGGCCCTAAAATTGCTGTTCTAGTTCCAGATTTAATTTTAAAGGAAATATTTTTAAGAATATTTCTACCGTTAATTACTAGATTTACATCTTTTAATTCTATATCCCCCTTGATTTCTTTTTCCACTGTTCCTTTTACTTCAGGTTCTACTGAATCCAAAACTTCATTAATTCTTCCATAGGAAGTGAATGCTCGAATTACAACTTCGCCTAAAAATCCAATAATAAATATTGGCATAATAAAAGTTCCAATATACAAATTGAATGAATTGAAATCTCCAAAGCTTAGCTGCCCCTTAATAATTAGCGATCCTCCATATCCTAAAACAATCAATACAGCTCCATTTGCAGCAATATTAATAAACGGTATTAGACTGCTAAGTAATCCTACTATCCTTAACCCGTTTTCTTTAGATTTAGAATTAATATCTTGAAATTTATCTATTTCAGATTTATATGAATTCAAAACTCTAACTAAAGGTGAAGCTACAATGCTTTCGTTAATTACTAAATTAAGTTTATCGATAATTTGTTGTGCAATTATAAAGTATTTACTAATCTTTCCAAAAAGATATCCAAAATAGATAATTATAGTTGGAATAACGAGAATTACAGGAATTGCAAGTTTGTAGTTGATTGTTAACATTGCAATAATACTTCCAACTAGCAAGAATATGGATGCAAATACCACAACTAATCCTTGAGAAACAAAGTTTTTAACTGCATCTACATCTCCAGTTAAATTTGTTAAAAGTCTAGATGTAGAAATTTTATTAATGAATGCAATGGATTGTTTTGAGATTTTTTCTGCAATTTGATTTCTTAAATCTTCAGCTATTCTTTCGGATGTATAGTTACTAAGGACTGTTAGAATTATAGCTAAAACCAAGATTATTGCTGCAACTCCTCCAACTTTTAACAAAGCTTCATTCCTATCGAATGTTTGCTCAACAAAAGAGTCAATAACTGCAGAAATTAACCTAGGCATTATTAAAACCAATAGGTTTATGACGAGCGATATACCTACAGATAGCGCTATTAAACCCTTATAGTTTTTCAAAAATGCAAAGAATTTTTTATTTGAAGCCGATTGATTCTGATCCATTATGATAACTAATATACTGTTCCTTAATAATAAAAGTAATGAGTAATTTTAATATTGATATAAAGATATTAGAATATTGAGATACTACAAATATTTAATATCCCTATATCCTAGTTTCTTGTGCTCAATTTAGCACTCTGCAACCTTTAATGATAACTCAAAAGTTCTAAAATTTGTAGTCCTTCTTGAGGCAATAATATCTGCTTAAGGTTATAAGCTGTTCGCTGAGTGCTAACTGCTAACTGCTAACTGCTAACTGCTAACTGCTAACTAAAATATGATAATATAACTTATTCTCGTAATTAGTAATTATTAATTCGTAATTAATTATGAACTTAGGTTTTATAGGAAATAGCAAATTTGCACATTTTTGGGCAACTCATTTAAGAAACTCAGAGTTTGTAAAACTTCATTCTATATATAGTAGCGATATGGCTCGGGCCGAAGAAGCATGCAAAGAATTCAATATTGAAAAGGCTTTTGATAATTTGGAGCGAATGGTAGAAGATCCAGAATTAGATATAGTAATTGTAACTTCTGTCCCTTCTCTTCATTATGAGCAGACAATGACTGCGTTAAAACATAAAAAACATGTTTTAGTAGAAAAACCCCCAGCTTTAAATCCAGAACAATTTGCAGAAATGAATGAAACTGCAAAAGCCAATGGAGTTTATTTGGCGGTCGATTATATGATGCGCTACAACCCTCTTTATAGAAAACTTAATGACATAATTACGAGTAAGGCATTGGGGAATTTACTAAACTTTCAATTCAATAATTACGCTTCAGATGCGAATTTACCTAGTGAACACTGGTTTTGGGATAAAGCACAATCTGGAGGAATTTTTGTTGAACATGGAGTTCATTTTTTCGATATTTATAATTCAATTTTAGGTAAACCTGAATTATTATTTTCTAAAGTATACAACAAAGATGAGAAAAGAAAAAACAGGGTAATTGCAGTAGTTGAGTATCCTAGCAATATAAATGGAATATTCACACATGTATTCGATAGAGCTAGCGTAGATGAAGAAACCTTCTCCAAGCTGTTCTTTGAACATGGAAGCTTGATAATAAAAGGATGGTATCCCTACGAAATGTTTGGTGAAATAATACTCCCTACAGAAAAAGTAGAGAAAATTATGGATAATTTTGATGCTAAAAACCTAGCTATTCAAGATTTCATAATAAAAATTGATTCCGATGGCAAAATCAATATTCCTGCAAAAAAAATAAAAATTGAGTTAAAACTTGAATTAGAGAAAATGTTAAGAAAACAATATCTAGATTTATTAGAAGGATTTGTAAGAGCTATAAAATCTAACGTGCAACCAGCAACTTGCTATGAAAATGTTAAAGAAAGTTTAGAAATTGCATACAAAGCTGCATCATTTGGCTGATAGCTGATAGCTGATAGCTGATAGCTGATAGCTGATAGCAAAATCTTAGCTGAATATAATAATGTGTCAAGTAGATACCACACCGAACTCACCAGTAATCTAAAGCACCAGAATTGGTTTTGAACTGAAAGGATTTTGAATCTCTGCATAACCAATCCTAATATCGCTTATTCCAACATACAAATTGTATACATCATCTTTCACCGTTGCAATCATACCAGATGTATACAAAACATTTTCAAGAAAAGGTCTTAAAGGTTGAAAATCTGGGAATACACTTCTTTCCAAAATATCCTTGTTTAAAACAATTTTATTGTTAAGCACATCTAATTCAATTGCTGTGCTTACATAGATTTTATCAATTCCATTCTCTCCAAAAAAAGCTCTATGCCCCAAAATTCCAACATTTCCATTTTCCAATTCAAAGATTTGATTAGCCCCTCCCCATTCCTTTTCTTTCAAAATACCTTCTATAATTTGTGACTTAACAAAGTCTGTATCAAGATCTGTTATATCATCTGTTAACTTATACGCAAGCCTTCCACGGCCATCTTTATCCAAATCTGAAGGGAACATTGGTCTTGAAAGTACTACATACTTTGAATTTCTTAACTTGCAAATTCTGAGTCCTTTCGATTTATTTGGACCAATGTAAAATAATTTTAAATCTTCTAGCTCATCTCCTTTATACAAAGCGGTTCTAAAGTCGTAAGTTTCATTGTCATGATTCTCTGCTTCTACTCCTCCCAATAAAAACTCCCCGTCTATTTTTGTTAAAAATGGATCTTGAAGTTTTATTTCCTTAAAATCTTCAGATCTTCTCCATTTACTTCCTTTCTTTTCAAAAAATATTGAAAAAGCCGTGTAATCATCATCTCGATTTTCTACTCGAGCAATAATCATTAATTTATTTTTATAGACAAAAGGAACTGTGGGATTATAAGCCACTTCTCCTTCTTGTAATTCAAATTCTTCAAGCATTATTTTTTGCAATAAATTTTTCATGAAATTTTTCGTTAGTTAAGTTACAATATATCATGAAAATAGCAATATTGGTGAATTCTATAATTAGCTTCATGGCACAAGCAGACGCATTGGCCAAAGGTATAAAAAGATTGGATATTGAAACAAAAATGCTATATGTGGATACCTCGGAGACCACTATTAGGAATGAACTAGAGAACTTAAGTAAAGACTACATTCTAATTTCAGTTGCAAATTGGGTGGATTTTGAAAACTTTGTTATGTTACCTACAAAATTAGGCTTTAAAACTTTCCCATGGATTGTTAACGACGACTATACCATAACACCAGAATTTGCAAAAAAGATTAACGATTTTGGTCTTCTAATAACTCCTAGCGAACACTGCAAACGAAATTTTGTTCGAGGCGGGGCTAACGAAAATATTATTCATGTTATACCCGAAGCAATCGATACTGACTTATGGAAACCTAATAGTGAGGATGAGAAAAATAAATTTTTAAAACTTCTCAGTGATCCAAACCCAAAAGGCCAAACCAGATTCGATTTTTTCAAATTAAAACAGAGGGAGGTCCCAATAATATATATAACTGGCGGTCATCCTACTAAAAAGGGAGCTCAAGAAGTTATGAAAGCCTTGGCTAAAATTGACAAGAATATTGAATGGATTTTCATACTAAAATCTTGGATAGGAACGGTATTGTATGAAAAAGCCATAGAAGAACTTAATCTAGCAAATGAATTGGGCATAGGCAATAGGATAAAATATTACAGTATGGAAGTTTCCAATCTGTTTATGACAAACTTAATGAATATTTGCGATATATACGCAGCTCCATCGAGATCAGAAGGTTTTGGTCTGCCACTAATTGAAGCTATGGCTTGCGGCAAACCTGTTGTTACATCTAGAGGCACTTCAACAGACGAGACAGTAATTCATAACGAAACAGGTTTCAAAGTAGAAGCACATATGAATGAGGATAAAGATATGATAGCGGATGTTGATGAACTATCAAAATATCTGGAAAAATTAATTACTAACAAAGATCTAAGAAAAGAAATGGGACAGAATGCTATTCAGCATGTCCAAAAAAATTATAGCCCGGAAACTATAAGTACACGGTTTATAGAATTAATACAAGATTTATCTTGAAATACTTTCAAATTCATAATCTGCCCATAAATACATTATTGTAGATTCGGCACCAAAATTTTCACTTATTCCTTTCAAATCTATACCATCTGAACATGCATTCTCAATATTTATTAGAGACTTTTTGAAAATATTATTACCATAAAACCAATTCATCCATTCCCCAGCCTTATTTAGATATTCAGGTTTCTTGGTGAATCTAAAACCTTCTAATAATGCAAGTACCATAAATGCCGAATCTATCGGTTGCTGTCCATATATATCTCTACTTTTATTTCCAATTTTATGCCATTCTCTATTTCCAATTGGAGCAGGAATAATCCCTATTCTCATATTGGTATCTAACATCTGAGTTGCTTCTTCTAATAGTTCAACTACTAATTGATCTTTCCGAAATGTATTTAGATATAAATACAATGCGAATATCTTAGCTGCGTTGGCATAAGTAAGTGATTCTTCAAACCATTTAATGTCGCTTTTATATACTTTTAATATAGATTTAGCCAATTCCTCTGCAGAAGATTTATCTTTTAAATAACATTTTTGAATAAGTAGATAAGCTTTTGATCTTATATGTTCTAGTTCAAATATATCAGATTCGTTAACCTTATTTAATATTTGATTAACAATGTTTTCTTCGAAATTACTACTTTTAGCAAATCCTAAAGCCATTAACGCAAGGGCCTTTGCATCTGTTGAACAAGGGTATTTTTTACCATTCCTATCTTGATCAAAAAACCCATAAAACTCTCTATCCAGGATAGACTTTAATATGTAATTTAAACAAACTAGTGCCTTATTCTTTTTCTCAAATAGCAAGAATACTATTAAACCTCTCGCAGCATCGTCCAGTGCATATCCATGTTCTCTATCGATTTTTTTATATTTGGAATGTTGCCAGACTCCAAAATCGTCTGTAATCTTTTCTAGATAAAAAGTTTTAGAAATTTCCATTTTCGCTATTGATAATAGTTTTAACTAACTCAAGATATCTAGCTGCAACTCTTGGCCACTGCATTAGTTTGCCTATCTTGAATGCAGATTCTCTATATTGTTCAAAAAGGGTTGGGTTACCTAACACCTTTATTACTGCATCTGAAATTGGTTGCGACTCTTTAAACGGGACCAAAATACCTACATCTTCTGCTAGCATTTCACTTGCATATAAATATGGGGTTGATATACAAACATTACCTACACCCAGAGCTTTCGATAAAGTTCCTGAAGTAGGTTGTTGAGGATCTAAATGAGGAGTTATATAGATATCTGCTGCTTTGTAGTATTTCATGAGATCTTCAAGTTCGAGAAATTCATTAATAAAAATAACGTTTTGTTCTATTTCATATTTTTTAGATAAATTAATTAGCTTATCTCTATAATTTTCTTTCTCGTTTCTTAAGACTGATGGGTGAGTTTCGCCTACTATGTACAATTTTGTACTTGGGAAGTGCTTCAAGATCTCTGGCATAGCTTCAATAGAATATTCCATCCCTTTTCCTGCACTAAGTAATCCAGACATAAGTATCATTCTTTCAGCTTCTATATTTAGCTCTTTCTTATACTTGTTTGATTCTTCAAAATTTACATCTGGTACTCCATGATATATAACAACTGCTTGATCCTCATCTGCCCCATAAATATCAACTAGTAGTTTTTTACTCTCTTTACTCATCGCTATAACAGCATCCGATTTGCCGACTATTCGACTCATAACATATTTCTGATGGTCGGATGGATTTGGTAATATTGTATGAAAACAGCTTACAATCGGCTTCTCTATACTATCAAGCATAGGCAAAATATAATCTCCCGAAACACCTCCAAATAAACCAAATTCGTGCTGTAAACAAACAACATCTGCTGATGATTGATTAATGTATTTTGCAGCTTCTGAGTAATCGTTTGCATTTTCTTGCTCTATTCTAAATTTAACTTCCCAAGGATAATCATATTCTGAATCTGGATCTGTTAAAGCTACTATTTCAGCTAAAGCTTCAGGATTTAACAGGTTAATTACTGAAGTTAAATCTTTTGTAAATGTGGCAATTCCGCATTTCCTTGGTATATAGCTTGATATGTATATTGCTCTAATAGGTATTTGTTTTTTTTCCAGAACTTTCGTTAGATTAAATTTTGGCCTAATCATATGCAATATTAAAAATTTAAATATGGAATTTAAATCCGCAAGGTATAGCGGAAAACTTTAGAAAGATTTTTATGTTATCTTTGTCAGTCAACAGATCCGTAGGCTAACCCCAATATTCTAACACAAAACCAACATTGGAATTAAATAATATTAGAAACTGAATTAATATCCAGGAAACAAGATAAAAAGTATGGGCTATATTTATAACAAACTGGCATTTGGCTTACCAGGGAACTGAGTATCGTGATATATCAGTATCTGCTCAGAGAAATTTGATACATTGGCCGCATTGTCCTTTGTTCTCACTTGAATTAAATATCCCTCAGTTGGATTTCCGGAAAGATTTGCCTTTCCATCTCCAGGAAAACTATAAGTATATGTCCATAAACAAATTTCGCCACTTTTGACCACTAGGCCACTTTCAGAAACTTTATCTTCCCCTGTTCCACTACAATTCTGATTTGTAACTTCCGAAACAGAAACTCTTTGTGAATTAACCCAAATTTCTACCCTTTGACCTTTTTCTGCCTGGCCCGACAAATTGACAGTATTTGATTTTGTTACATATCCAGGATTCAATCTCCCCACTTCTGGATTAACTCCATGTGCATTTACACCTCCTTCATCCCAACTAGATGACCACGTAGATGTATCGATTTCAGTTTTTTCAGGTTTTGTATTATCAACATAAATTCTAAAATCTCCCAAACCATACCTTTCCCAAAGCATAGAATCGTAGATAAATGAATTTCCTGCCAAATCTACAAGTTGAACCTTTGGATAATAATACCCTTCTCTTGGTTGTCGAAAAATATTAATCGCATCTATATTAATTGATCCAATCCAAGAAAAATCTGTAGTTCGATTCATTAGCATCTTAAAATTATCTTCTTTAACAATGTCCGAATATCTTAGTTCTTCGTTTGCATAAAGTTTAAAATCAGCAACGCCTCCAGTTTGTGTCCAACCAGTAATATTTTCTGAACCAGTTGACCTGGAGATCGATGTTAGCTGTGGAACTTGAACATCGTATTTAATATTTATAATCTGACTGCTTAATACTTCATTATTCCCATCTGAAGATAACAGTTTGATTTCAAAATCTTTTTCGCTAAGATCTCCAATCAACAATCCAAGATCAATCTCCTTTTCCCAAATTCCAGAAGCTAAAACGTCCGTTGTTGTAAAAGTTTGCCCTTCGATTACAATAGATAGTTCTGTATTTGGCTCGGCAGCACCTCTCAATCTTAATTTATTATGATTAGAATAGTATTTTTGATTTGTTTGATTTAAAGTTTTCCAATTTCCGTTATCGTATTTTTCTACAATCATAACTATAGGTTCTGCAGGAATTGTGCCATCAACTTTAAAACCACCAGTCAATTCTTGAATAATTGAACCTTTTTTCCCTTTAAAATTTATTTCATAAACTCCTCCAAAACGCGCATCGATTGGTAAATTATATGTCCAATTACAGCCAGCTGGTTCTTCACAGACATTATATGGAATATCTGTATGACCAAGAGGCATTACATTTAATTTCTTAATCTCATTGCTAGATTCAACATTCAATATTCTAGATTCTTCTACTTCATTTGTTAAAGTACCAACTAATCTGTAATCATAATTTGAAGGAATAGATTGCAAATTTGTAAACTCAGCGAAGCTTAATTCAACTTGCTCTGTAAATTGGGTTACATTTGAATTTAATCGGACAGATCGAATTTCGTTTATGTTAATTTCTCCATTTAGAAATCTTTCGTAATCTTGTGGATTTGTGATTCCGCTCAAAGTTGGGGCAATCGATACATAGTTGAATGGATCTGCAGTATCTAAAATAACATTTACAATATTTGAATCTGGAGTTGCATTTCCAAAAATATCGAATGCTTTTGCAGTAATTCTATAGTATGCTCTATCTAGTTTTTCTCTTGGAAGAATTGCAATTGTAGAAAAGAATCCTAGTTCGGACACTGGAACAAAATATCTCTCATCGCAAGCAATATCTGTTTGTAATGAATCTACACAAATTTCAACTCGCACTGAACCTCTAAGTAAATTTAAAAATCCATTTATATTTTGGCTTGATGGTGCTTGTCCTTGAACATTTATTACTCCATCAGTTGTTACAAATCCATCTACAGGAGTTGTAAGAACTACCTCATCTTGAATTTCTTTAATGGAATAAATAGATTTTGGATCTGAAATATATTGGATTCCATCTTCAGACATTAAAGTTAAAGTATATACATATTCTCCATCTTCAACTGTTTGGCCTTGATTATTTCTCCCATCCCATATAGTTTCACTGGTCAGAATATCTATTCCAGGAAAACTCTTAACTATTTCTCCAGAAGTTGTCATAATTGCTAGATCGTATGACTCAACTGATAACGATGCAAAATTTTCTTCTGAATAATTTATAAAATGAGTGAATGTAACAAAATCCTGATTTCCGTCCGAATTAGGAGAGAAATAATTTAAATCTGTAGAGATATTCAAATCTAAACTATATAAATCTACATTAACAATAACTTCGTGCGATTTAGAATTTTCTGCTTCATCCAATACAACTAAACGATTAATGTTTGAAATTACTGCCTCCTCATTTGTTGAATCTTGTTTAATATTAACAGTCCATTCACACAATTCTTCATTTTTAGTATCTTGCCTACCATCTATGTCTTCAAAAATTCCGCAGATAACTTCAAAATCCGACATAATAAATTCTCCGTCCTCTCCTGTTCCATTTAATCCTTGGTTAATGACGAAGGATCGTTCTTCTAGTAATTCGTAATTAGTAATTTGTAATTGGCTGCCTATCGATGCTTTTCCTTTAAACTCAACAACAGAATTTGGTGAGGTTACATTAGAATTTGGTGTTAATATTTCACTATAAATATTGCTATCTAATTCAAAAGTTTGACTAGATTCCACCTGGTTACCAGCATTATCAGAACCACCTACAACTATTCTATATTCTCCATCTGGTTCCAGAGGCGAAATAAAATCGAAGGAACAATTTGCAAAATTTGCAGACTCTCTTTCATTCTTTAATGACAGTGTTGCTTCTGGTATAGCTTGACAAGTGATGTCTGAAGTTAAAGTAGATTGTAGCTTCACCCCATTTTCAAATAATTCCAAAACAACATCTTCATAATTTCCTTGCTCTACATTCCAAATTCTATATTCTAAATTCAAGTTTGCCCAATGCGGATTAACTCCAATTGCAATATCTGAAGCATGTCCATTTTCATCTATATCATCTTGAATAGTAAATGAAATTAAAGGTTGTTGACTATTTATTAGAGCGTTTGGTTGAATTTCAGAAATAGCTGGAGTCGTATTTTCTTTTGTTACAATAAGCTCATCTTTATACTCAGAGGTTCTTGGATTGTAAATTTGTGTTTGGATATTTCCTACTGAATCTACAGTTCTGAATAAGAATTTATTTTCTCCTAAATTTAAAATAGATAGTTCGGATGGAATTTCGAATATTCCAGATTCTGGGAATATAATTTCTTGCCAATTCTGGCCATTATCATTACTCAATTCAAACTTAACAATGTCCGAATCCTCTAAATTAGGATTGTTTGGATTAGCCAATTGACCATTGATATTAATCGAATCTTCATTTGTCCAAGCATTTAAAGTAGGTGAACTAATGGAAACATTGGCAGCAGTATTGTCTATAATTATAATGGATTCATTCGATTCTCCAATATTTCCTGCTTCATCTTCAATTTGTGCTTTTATTTTATATGCACCATCTGGAAGAAAATTCCCATTGCTGTCTTTCCCATCCCAAACGAAGTTTAGAGTTTGGAGTTCAGAGTTTAAAGTTAGATCTTGATCTTGATTTCTGACCAATTGATTCGCAAGATCTTGCATGATTAATCTTGCTTCTTTGGGATTCTCTTCTTCATACTCAAAACTAAATTCTACAGAATCGAATTCGCCTACACTTGTTGAATTATTTGGCGAGAACCTTCCAAACTGCTCTATCCCATCTACAGTATAGTTAAAATTAGTTACTGCAGGAATTGTGTTGTCTATTGTAGTTGAACTAATTTGGGACCAAGCAGAAATATTGTTCAAACTATCTTTAGCTTTAATTCGGAAATAATAAGTTTGATTATTAATTAAATCGTCCGAAGTATTCTGAATCCCATCTGCACCAAATTCACCAATTTGAAATGAGTTATTTTGCTGCCATGGTTTTTGAAAAGCTCCAACAAAACTAGAATTATTTGAATACTCCAAAAAATATTGTACATTGCTGCTTAGGTTATCTACTACATGATTTGTATTGATTGTAAATTGCAAAGCATTTGTGAAAGGCCTTAGATTTTGAATTTCGGGAACTTCAGGTGGAGTTGAATCTAATGTAAATTGAGATTCTATTGAATAATTTCCAAATGTGTTGAGATTGTCTAAACTTCTTGCTTTCCAAATGTAATTCCCATCTACTAAATTTATCTGATTACTCACTGATCCGTTGCCAGTAGCAGAAAATATCTGACTAGCTCCATTTGTAGAATTATAAACTTCAAATTGTGTAAGCTCTAAATTATCATCAGGATCTCCAACTCCATCTACAGTTAAAGTTACAGGCAAGCTAGTTCTACAAAATCCAATTCCAAGAGATTCATCGCAACCACCAGAAATTTCAGATAAATTTATAGGTGCTACTAGATTGGGAGTATTCGGAGGATTGTTGGTTGTGTAATTTATTATTAATCTTGGAGCATATTCTGGTAAACAAAACCCATCCGCTCTAGAAGAACAGAAAGCTGCACCAGAAAGCTCTGCAGGATTATCTGCAATAATTGCCAACCCATTATTTGCTGCTCCACTTGTCCATTCCTGAACTAAGTTTGTAATAGTCCATCTATAATCTCTAAAGTCTAAATCTCCGTCGTCTATAAATTCAGAATCGTAGTTTCCAGAAAAAGATTTGTAATCGTTTACATTGGAACCTGTAGTTGAATCGAAAGCTTGACCAAGTTTTGCAACGTATGCATTAAAACCTTCGCCTCCATTTCCATACCTTCGTAAAGAAAGCTGAGCTGAATCTATAATGCTTCCAGTTGGAATTGAAGATAGATCGAATTTTAAATATGCTTCAGAATTAACATAGTAGTTTCCATCTGTAACATCGTAAAAATTTCCTACAGCAACAAATCTTCTATTGTGACCATTTAATACGGTTTGATTAGTAAAAACATTATCTGTAGTAAAAATGCTATTTTCTAAAGCTAAAACTTTTGAGAAATGATTAATCGCAGGAACTAAAGGTTGTATTAAAATGAAAAGCGATATTATTGTGAATAGTTTTTTTATTTTCATACTGGATTATACGTTATCTACCGAGTAACAATCAACAAGAAAATCTAAATCTGTAAGAACTATGTAAAGATCGTTGTTTGTAATATTAATTTAGATAATGAACCTTATCCTGCACCCATTCTCATCAAAATATATTCATCTCAATTAGTACATAAAACAGAACCTTAAATCTCTTACGATAATTTTTCAAAGGTTACTTTTCTGCTAATTTGAAGCACGTATTGTTTGAACTATCAAATCCATTTCATTAAGCAGTACTGTATCTTGAAGGTACTTCCCATACCCAATATCTAATTCTTTAGGTAAATAAAAGGCAATATAGTAATAGTAATTTTCAATTCTCAAATAATCTGATTCTATTGTTTGATTATTTTCTATAGTGGTAAACGTTAGTTTTAACAATTTTTCCCCTGTTGGTAAGTATGGTTTTACTATAGGACTTCTAAATATCTTATACTGCAGAATATCATATTGTTTTGCTCGCGCATCCTGTGATTCTAAAGAGAAATCCAAAGTTTGAGCATATTTCATTTCTGGATCTTCAAATCTAAATACAACTATCTTATATCCGTCTTTCTGAATAATTAAACATTCATGAAAATCTTCACGACCACTATTTGAATAACAGTTGTTTTCTTCGCGGTGTTCCCAGCCGTCGATTAATTCCAGCTCCATTCCAATTGAGTTAATCTTGTTATCAGCCATATTAAATCTAAAATTGCTGAAAACAAATACAATGATCAAGATCCCTGCAAGTGCCCCTACAATTAGAACCATTTTTCTATTTTTTCGTTTTAACTGTTTCATAAAATATTTTTATGCTCTTTTAAATTACCTAAATATTGCACCTCTTCCGGATTAACTTCATACCCTTCAGTATTACCCCCAATTAAAAGAGTAAAATGCAAATGAGTTCCATGACTAAACCCCGTATTTCCCATATACATAATCAGCTGACCACTTTTAACTAGATCTCCTTCTTGTATGTAAAAATCTCCAGATCCATGGTAATACCATGAATATACATTATTTCCATGATCTATTTCTACTTTATAACCATACCCCCCGTTCACAAATCTTGCCATAATAACTTTTCCATCAGCTATAGCTGATATTTTACATCCTGAAGCTTTAGCTATGTCCACACCATTATGAGTGCTTAGATTTTCAGTATATTGGCCCGTAAATCCCCTACTATATGTAGCACCCTCACAACTCTCATCAGACAAAGGATGGACTGCAATATCCCAAAAAGTTGGCACGCCAGGAACTTGTTTGGCATTTCCATATTCACTTTCATAACTTTTTTCATTTGCTGTTCTAAATTCATAATTATTCAAATTTGTTTTTGCAGTAACATATACCCGAGATTTAGAAGCTATACCTTTACCTGAAGATAATATACCCTTATCGAAACTTATTGTCCAAGATCCATTTTCAGATTCGATTCAATATCTACTACTTCCATTATTACAATCTAAATTATCATTGCAATTTCTATTCTCTGTTATCGTTTTTATTTCTATGCTTTCGTTTAATCTTCCAGAGGTTAAAGGTGGAAAATCTTCATAACTACCAGAAGCAAGCAGTATTTCGATATGATTTAAAGTTACTTCTATTTCAATATTATCGTAGTGCTTGTCTAAAACCCCAGCATTTTTATGCAATCTTTTGTATTACCTAATAGTGAATCTAAGAGAAAGATGCTATCTTTTTTGCAATTTTCTACGATTGTATTATTGAAGTCAGTAAAATCAGATCGTCCAAGCTCTCTTCCCATACATTCAAAATCTTTTACTTTCGCCGGAATTGAAGCATTGCAATTTTTAGCAGCCTCATCGTACGATTTTCCTAACTTAGAAACAGTTGTTTTCAAAGTAAAGGTATGGTTCTTGGGGAGATATGTACCTTTAGTATTTACCTTTTCGGTCCCATACTCTGTTTGAATAAGATGAATAATTGGAGCAGGAATTTCTAATTTCTTAAGATGTAAAACATTGTTTTTATCTATATATGCTCCATTAGCCTTAAATTCCCCAAATACAATTGAAGAAAAATCACCTGCTACTCCACCTCCTCCAATTCCTAAAATCGGTGCAGTAAAACTCCGCGTGACTGGTTGGCTTATGTTTCCCGCCTTATCTTTCAGTTGGAAGGTGAAGGTGTAATTTGTGTTTGATTGATACCCTTCGACTAGCCTATGGGTGACGCTGGAAGAAGTCATTATGACACCAGTTGATTGGTTGTTTACTATTACTTCAGTTCCTGCTTCCCCTGTTAGATCTACACATATGTCTTTTTGATTACAGATATAGGGTTCTCCTGCTTCTGGAGTTCTTGGATCTATTGTGTCTCGAATTATTTTTATGACTGTAGGCTCACTTCTATTCCCTGCTGCATCTATGCTTGTTATTTCTACTGTGTATTCTCCATCTTCGCACCCATCTTCACTAAAGCTACGATGGGCAAGCTCATTATTAGATTCTACTGTGTCATGCTGAGCTTAACGAAGCACGAACTCATCACTCTCCCCTAACCCTCTCTCAAGAGAGGGGGAACAAATACTTGGATCGTCCTTTTGAGTTCCTAAAGGTATTGCTACGTTTGCTTTGCCATTACTATCTGCTCTGGTTCTGAGATTCCTGAGTGAATCAGGAATGACATCGTTTGGACCTTTTACTACCACTTCCACATCGCTTAGTCTTTCTACTGATATGTTTACCTCTTTGGTCAGCTGGTTTGTGCTTGCCTTGTTGTAGTTTTGTTCTTGGGCTTTGATAGGACTACTTGCGTATAGAGGAAAAGACGTAACTAGTACTAGAATTAGCAATAAATAACTAAATCTTTTCTGAATTCTTATTTCCATATTCTAGATTCCATAGCTTGGATTATATGTTAATTGTTGAGTAACAATCAAGTTGAAAGTTTGTTAAAGTAAGAAGTCCGTAAAATTAAAACTATAGGATATTTTAGATCCAGAGCAAAATTCAACTTTCATGGAAAAATTTGACCCTTCTGCAAATCTTAGAATTAATAATTTCATTAGTTGTGCCACCTCAATTGGATCGCTCACTGAACTAAGTTCGATAAAGTCCGAACTGTTAGCTCAATTAAACCCAGAAGATAAGTACGATGCTTATACAATCAACTCAATCAATCAAGCATCGCGAAGATATGGAGAATTCTTGGTTCATGCGCAGACTTTTCCAGACCAATTCAATGGGGATTTAAATCCCCGTCCTGCATGGACATAATGGAGGCAGGGATTACTCCATTTTTGATGATTTTTAAGTAAAGTTAGAAAAAAGCATGCTTTCTCCTACAAACCGCTAAAACTTAAAAAAACAACTAACCCAGATCATATTTAACAATACTCAATGCGCTAATTGCAGCTGTTTCGGCGCGGAGGATAGTATTTTCGTTTGAAAATAAACTTACAATTCTAAAAACTGCTTGCTCGGCAGTTTCATGCTCTTTAGGCGAAAAACCTCCTTCAGGACCTATGAATAAAGCCACTTTGATCACTTTCCCTATCCCCTTCTCATGCTTGGGGATTTGACCACTAGCGCTGATTGCAGTTTTCCTATATTTTTCAATCTGAGCTTTTAAGCTTTCAATTTCTACATTTAAATTTTCTCGCGGGAGAGTGAAAAAGAAAACTGCATCGTATTTATTTTCATTTGCAAATACAATTGCATCTTCAAACTTTAGAGGTGTATCGATCCACGGGATGTCTTTTCTTTCGGATTGCTTAGCTGCAGCAAGTGCTATTTTATTCCATCTTTCAACTTTGTGCTCAACCTTATTTACTTTCACAACAGAATATTCCGTTTCAAATGGAACAATTCTATTTACTCCAATTTCTGTTGCTTTTTCTAAAACAAATTCAAAATTATTATTTCGAATTAAGGCTTGGAATAGTGTAATTTCCAAAGTTGAAGATATTTGACTCTCACCTTCGGACACAGCAGATTTATACTCTTCTACAATCCTTCCCATTACAACATCTTTGCTTACAATTGAAAGTTCAGTTTTAAATTCTTTTTCTCCATTAAACAAATACACAACATCTCCTTTCTTAAGACGTAGAACTTTTTTTATATGATTTATTTCTGAGTCTGGAAGTTTAACGCTAGACCCTGGGCGCAAATTGAATCGTTCAGTAAAAAATCTATGTCTTCTCATATCATTTATTCTAAAGAATTTCTAATTTTCAATTTCTAATTTCTAAATAGTTTAGAAATTAGATCTTAGAACTTGAAAATTTTTATTATTCGCTAATTTGAAGTCCGTCTAATTCAACATATTGTTTTCCATGAATTTTTTCGAATAGTGCTCTTGAATATTCATAAATTTTATCTTGCTTTCTTGCAGCTTCTGCAGCTCTTGCATAAGAAGTTGAAGTTGGTTTTAAGAAAGGAAGATTTTTGTGCTGCAAATCTAATTTGTCTCCAAACTCAGCTTTCAATTGATAAGAAATCGGATAAAAATTAGCACAACTTGGACAATTGTAATCTTCAAAAATTTCCATTTTCACTTTTCCACCTTCTTCCAAAGCATTTACCATTGGTTGAAGAACAGCTTTATAGGTTGAAAAGTCTGCTATTTCTGCTCTTTCTCCATCTAAAAATATACTTGGGGTTGCAGCATTGCCATTCAATCGAATTAACGCATCGTTCTTTTGATCTTCAACAATTTGCTTAACCTCCTCTCCTCTAAAATCTGTTAAAAATTGTTCTTGATTTAATCCTACCTGATTCGCAATATCTATATATTCTTGTTCAACAGATGTTGCATCGTCTCCTCTTAAAGCAACTAATCCGCCAATTGCCAAAATTCCAACTAATATACTTCCAACAATAAAAATCGGTCCAGCACCATATTTTTCTATAAAACTATTCATAAAAATAACAGAATAAAAAGTATCTAAGTATTTATTATATTACCACAAGTACAAAACACGTAATCAAACTTACATAAAACATAAAAAGTAAAACCTATAATATTTTTTATGTTTAAATTTTATTTTTCTTTATTAATTTTTTATTATTAATTGATCGTAAAGATCCCTCAACTCTAAATTAATTTCTGAAATTGAAAATTTTCTTGCGGTTTCTATAGCGTTAATTCTAATATCTTGCATGTCGCTCCAATTTTCATAAATGTATCTAATTCGTTCTATAAAGTCTTTCTGATTCTCCGCAATAAAACCATTTTCTCCATCTTCAACATATTCTAAAACGCCTTGTGTTTTACTGGAAACAACTATATTACCTTGAGACATAGCTTCCAAAGCTGTAATGCCAAAAGTCTCTCTAATACTCGGGATTACATAAATGTCCGAATTCTGAGCTTCTTGAATAAATTCATACTTATCGTACTTTTCTATTACAACTTCCAAATTGTCCGAATTGCTTTTGAAACTTTTATATCCGCTTAAAGGTCCGACTATTTTAAAATGAAAACTAGGTAAAGCATTTGCCGCGCCCTTAACCCATTCCAGACGTTTGACTGGATCCAATCGTCCCATATACAAAACTTGAGATTTTAAATCTCCCATGCCAGGCTGACCAGAATAAGATTTTCTATAAGATTCTTCGTTTTGAGTACTCCTAATTCTTTTCTCTATCTCAATTATCCTTTGCCTATAACCAATTAGAAATTCTTTATCTATGCCATTTGGAATATATATAGTTCTCTTTTCTCTAACAAAAAGTCTTTTCAAACCAGCAAGTTCCCACTGAGAAACACGAATAATTTTTGTATAAAGATGAAGTTCCCACCAACCAATTAAAATATCGTAAAAGAAATCGAAAAGTTTAATTAGGATTGATCTTCGAGGATCCTTACCAAATGGTGCATGAGTAGTTATTAAAACCTTCTTGAATGAAAATTTTCCAAGGATTAAACCCTGAATACTATGCGGATGTCTATACCCATGAACATGAACAATATGTGGTCTAATTTTAAAAAACTTAAATGGAAAGAAGAAAAATCGTGAATTTGCTCCGAAAGAAAACCAGCTCTTAAACCTGAAAATATGTATTCCTGAATGAAATTCGTATTTAGGCAGAGTTTTATTTGTACCTTTTAGAATATTTGAAGAAAAAACTGCAACATCGTATCCACTCTCAATTAACGTTTGAGCATCGTTTTCGACTCGTTTCCATATTCCACAAGCAGATGGATATGAATACGGACAAATTAAAAGTACTCGTTTTTTCAAAAATTGCAGTTAATACAGATTATTATATCAAAATACGATAAAATAACACCGTAATATAGTGCTTTTAGATAAAGTTATTGCTAAAATTACGATTCGGTTTTATAATGTTGTTAACGACTAATAACATGAGTGTGAGCATAAAAAAAAATAAGATCGATTTAGAAGAAGCTAATGGGCTACTTTCAGATTTGTCTAAAAAACATAAAGAGTTTAGTATGATGACCTCTGAAGATTGTGATCTATTTTACAAATTTTCAGCAAATCAAGAATATTCATATGGAAATAGTTGGAGTTATATAGTTCAAGGTCTTTATGGTATTGGTGATGGACTTGGTTACAAATTCTATGATGGAGAAATGATATGTGGATTTTGCTTTTACCCCAAAATTGAAAATCCTTCACAATTAGCTGCATTCTGGGTTCATCCAATGGGCAAAAACTTGCCAGATACTTTGAAAAGATTTGCAGATTTAATATTAAAAGAATACGGCATACCTAGTTACATAAAAAAGATTCCAAATGACACTTACAGCAACTTGCTAAATATTGGATTTAAATCTATTGATAACTTTCCATGGTTTTCTACATCTCCTTCGGAAGATGACACTTTTCCAGAAATGGTTTTAGATATAGAGAAAACTTTGAAGATTACTAAATCCTTTGCGAATAGAAGACAACTTAAAAGAGCTTTTAAGAATTTCATTAAATTTTCTACATTACTAGTTGAGAAAAATCTATCTGACCACAAAGAAGAAGCAGAAATTGTAACAGGTAAATTTTTTGATTATATCCAAAATACCTTAAACAAAGATAATATATCCCATTCAACAGATTATTATAATCTTATTCATTACAAAGGAGCTCAAGATAGGGTTGATGCAAAGATTTATTTTTTAGATGATAAACCTGTAGCATACTACTTTATAGAATTTTGCAAAAACAACGAAGATAGCAACTTATATGCAAATGTACATGCAATGATATCAGATCGAGGCAATTACAATACTATTGCTGATTTTTTAATTTTCAAGATTTTTGAAAATATGCAAAAAAAAGACATAAGGTATATAAACCTAGGTGGCTCTGAAACAGAGACTCTAAACGATTATAAAGTTAAATTTCGTCCGGCAAGAGAAATTGAAATGAGATGGTGCTGCTATATTTAGTATTATTTAGGCTCAGGTACTAAATCCCACATCATATTGAATAGACTTTTAGCACTTTCATAAATTGAATAACTGTCTATAATTATCCCAACAGGTTTATCGTCTTTTGCAGATATAATTGCCACCTTCCCATCAAACATCATATAATCGAAAACTGCTACATTCCATGTCTTTGGTAAAAATTTATAGTGATACTTTTTAGGGTTAATATGTTTGATGTACTCCCTTGAAACATCTGAATCCTCAATGAATTCCCACATTTCTAGATTCCCCTTGTCTACATTTTCAGGAAACAACTGAGGATTTTCTGGAAACAACTCAAATATTCTACTAATATTCACGTAAGATTTAAGTTCCTTTGAATTTACCACTTCTCTATATATAGATCTAACTCCTACTTCTCCATCATAGTATTTAACCTCAAATTTTTCACCGTCACTAGCCTGCGGAATTAATGCTCCAATAGATCTTACAACTTCCGGTAAATTATCTTCCATTTTCTTAATATCCCATTTTCGCTGTTCGATTAGAAACTTAAGTTTGTCTACATTTTCTGCAATTACCATCCTTCTCTCTCCATGATTTGTTTGACTTACAATTCCCTTTTTAATTAACTCCTCTACATTGTTGTGAGTAGTTGATCTTTTAATGCCAGTCTCTCTCGACAGGTTCATTATAGTATTTGGTCCAGTTCTAAGAAGCGTTAGATAAATAGTAATCTCCTTATCTGTAAGCCCGAAGATCTTAAGATTTTCTAATAAATTTTTATCAATATTTAATTTCATTTTTTTATTTTATTAACATTAAAGTTTGCAATTATACCCGTAATAGGACCTTTTTGGTAGTCCAAATTCACTGACAGATATATGAAATTAAAGTCTATCTAATTTTCGAAGATATCACAATACTTTTTGTCGAAAAAAAGTAACTCCTGATACCTAAATCTGTAGACAGCAATGCACTTCAATGCTAAAATACATTGACAGATCTAGAAGTAACAATGAGCTCATCAATAACACAAACATTGCGGATTATAGCACGCACCGGAGGAGGAATTGATCCGTCTACGTCCAAAACTGAACCTAGAGAAATAATCCACATACCAAACACTATCCCCCAGGAAGATACTCTAAATTCTGGGTGGAGAAATGGGCTGAATAAAAGATACAGAATTCAAGCTGAAAATAATATAAGAAACCATGCTGCTAATACAGGTGAAGTATTCGCCCTAGTACATCATTTAATGAAAAACGGGCTGCCTTTTAATATAGCAGATTTTGGTACTTTCCAAGGCGCTAGTTTACGTAAAATGTATGCCAGCATGAATCAAATCTTGACTGAATATCCAGACCTTCAAAATACTATTAACATTACTGGCATAGATTGTGTCGAAGGTAATATCGTAATTGCGCACAATGACCGAAAACTAAAGCAGCTTATAGATCATAAAGCCGCAAAGTTTATCCATGTGCCCTCGATGGCCCTTTTGCCCGATGAATACGACGGCTATTTCAGCGGCATACGCATGGATTATGTAGACCAAGTTATACCTTATCCCGAAGCTAATTCCGATAAGTCTTATGACTATCTGGGAGACTATACACTTTATTTCAATCTATCTAAACTGTATAACAGCTTAATGTCAGGAGGAATACTACTCATACAAAGACTACACCAATCCAGCTTTGATCCATCAAAACGATATGCCCTTTATGGTCACTCTGAACACAATCATCATGAGTCTCTATTGAAAGATGGTCAACTTTTTACAAATGAACTTAAGTCAACTACATGCGATCCAACTGAATCACTAATATTTCAGGATACATTTAGGAGATCAAATGTAATACTCAAATTGCTCAAAAAGGCTGGATTTACCAATAGGGTTTCCATCCCATTAGGCATGATTAACCAAGGAATTATTACCCAAGGCTATATTGACCACTCAACAATCGAAATGGTTCAAGATCTATTCTTCCATACACAACAAGATCTCAGTAGAAAACATAAATTTTATCAAGATCCTACACTAGCCGATGGAACCCACCCACCACAAGAACCAACAACAGCCGCAAAACAACTATTTAATTTTTTCCAATCCATTCCACATAACATCAAACACAGCCGCAGAGTGGTCAAAATAATGCTTATTATGTATTACCGTACCAGTAACCTTATCGTCATAATTAATCACCGCAACCTTACCATCGTATATTAGAATATTTATTAGAGAGACACCCAATACGTCGTCTGCCATTTTATATTCAAAATGTGATTGATTTGCATACATTTTAGCAAGTTTCTTATTATCGTCGGTTGCTTTAATAATCTCCCAGACTTTTCCCGTTGGATTCCTTTCTCTACTTTCTAAATAAATACCCTTGTTTTCAGGAAAAATTCTCGCAGTCTCTTCCAAATTGACATATGATCTTAGTTCTTTAGACATAAATGCCTCTTTATATATTATAGAAGTTCCATCTTTACCATCGTAATACTTAACTTCTACCTTGGTATTCTCTCGGGATTTGGGCACCATTTTTTGGATATCTTGTACCACCATTGGCAAAGTCTCTTCAACCTTCCGCATTCTCCATTTCTTCTGGTCGAGTAATAATTTTAATTTTTCAGGATCTTCGGCAACAACCATTCTTCTTTCTCCATAACTAGTTTGGCTAACTAATCCCTTTTTTACCAATTCTTCTACATTGTTATGAGTGGTGGACCTTTTAATACCTGTCTCCCTTGCAAGGTTCATTATAGTATTTGGACCTGTGTGAAGAAGAGTAAGATAAATTAATATTTCTCTTTCTGTTAAATCAAACTCACTTAAATAGTCTTGAAGTTTGCGTTCTACAACAATTTTCATAAAATTCACATTTAAATGTCAATATAATATAGCGCTGACACTATTTTACATCGGATAGGGCCTAAATGTCAACGGATGTAAGCATACAATCATCCAACGATAACTGACACTGACTAAATCGAATAACTTTACTGCTCTTGCTTAATGGGTAAATTTTGTATTATAATAAGATATATAAAAGTATGTTATTAATAACCAATGACATATTCGGATTACTCTCTAACACACACAGAATACAAAACATATAAAAAAGTAAAAACATCCCAGAAGCTTCAAGACATCTGGAGCGATCTCCTGCGAAGAATTAGCGACGATAATTTAAAAAAAGAAGCCGAAGAAAAAGGATATGTTCTCATAGATAATCCAGATTTAGATAACGATACAATTGCAAATTATTTCATGATCCAAATTCCAAATGCTTCAAAAGAACTTCAAACATACCTCGCCGATAAATTGTACCCATATGTAGTTTGCCTTAAGAGCTGAAACAGCTTTTAGCTGTTAGCGTTTAGCAATTAGCTAGCTCATAGCAAGTAGCAGATAGACAAGCGAATTATATTGCCTTTAATAACTTCCAACATTCTAACTTTTCAACTTCCAAATACAGAAACTCAAATTCTCAATAAATACAATCTCAACGTGTTTATCGCCTATCACCTATAGATTAAAGCTCAATAAGTTATTTTTAATTATTCCCCTTGTCGTCTTGTTTTTATTCTTGTATTCTGAATATATGATTAGTTTTTAGTTAGTAGCAATGGGTTTATTAGATTTTATTACAGGCAGTAAAAAACCACAAAATCAATCTCCAAACGGAGATTACGGAATGGGTTCAGATACATCTTATATGAGTTCATCTCAACCTTTAGCTGGAGCTAGCCCTGTTGGGACAGCACCTACCACGTTAGCAAGCAATGGATATGGGAGTATAACTAATCCAGTTAGCTCATTAGGTCAGACTACTTATGGAAGCGTTGGAGGAGGTCCAAGTAACTTTGGAACTCTAAATCCACAGCAGAATTCTTATATCAATCCTTTGAATAATCCTCTACCTGGAGGAAACGATACAAACGCTCCTGTTTTCGACACAAGTTTTTCATCTCCAACAAATACTTTTGCAAATACAACAGCACCAGCCAGTGATACATCTGTTCCCATATCAAATTCTCCTATAAATTCAAATGCGCTTCCTAGCACTTTAACTGGTGACAATTTAACAAGCAGCGCTCCAAATACTGCTCCACAACCTGTAAATGCAGATGAAACAATTTTCGGAAATGGTCAGCTTTCAGATTTATATAAACAAAATTTTGGTGCAAATGTTACAGATCCAATGGGAGCTCCAGTTTCACAACCTGCTTCTTCTCCATCAAGCGTTGTAACTCCACCAACTGAAAATTCTTTAAGCAGTTTTACTAACACTTCAGCACCTGTAGATGCAGAAACTAATGTCCTAAGTAGCTCAACGCCAGATCAAACAACTCAACAGGAAAGCGCACCAACGAGTTTTGAAACAACACCTAATCCTGCTGTACCAAATTTCGATTTCAATACTTTAAAAGATTTCAAAATGCCAGACTTGTCTGAATTGGGTATTGCGCCAAAGGCAGTTTCTCAAGTTGTGCCAGAACCGGCTGTTGATATTGCAAATATACCGGAAGCTCAAAATGATCAATCTAATTCAATTCCCAATATGCCGAATGATCTTCCGTCTAGCGTTCCTATGGCTGGAGATATGAATATGTCTTCAAATTCAATGGCAGATTTAAATCTAGATAAAAGCGATTTAGTTACTGAAAGTACCGAAACAACAGACGCAACAACTGAGGATGCATCGAGTCTTCCTTCAACAACTTTCGATGCAGAAATTGGAGTTACACCGCCTACAGAAACACCTGCTCCCATTGAAGGTAGTGAAACCGCAACAGATTTACAATCAACTACACAAGATACAGCAGCAATTACAAACATACCTAGTGTTCCGAATTTCAATTTACCAACAGATATTGAAATTCCAGATTTAACTATACCAATTGATACTTCAACTACAAATGTAGCGACACAAGATCTCGGAACACTTCCACCACAAGAACTAATCCAAGAAACTCCTGTAGAAGAACAAGCTCCGGTAAGCAATGCCGGCGGATCGGCAAAAGTTGTGAAGAAAATATTTAAAAAAATTGCTCTTATTGGGTTAAGTGGCCCAAATTACGATCCTAATTTAGGTAATAATGTAGGACGAATTGTTAAAAATTTATTCAAAAGCGATATTGATGTTGTAATTGATTCAAAAGAAGGATTAGGAGAATTTGCGCTACAAGCAGCTGCAGATTTAGACAAAAAAGTTACTGGAATATATTTAAAACCATATTTATCTAGTGAATCTGCAAAATCTTCAGCACAAATGAAAGAAAATGAAGGGTTTTCTTTTATATATAGTAATTATTTAGAAAGATTAAGACACATAACTAAAGACGCCAGACTATTTGTAGCATTTGATTCAGGTGGAGTTCACAATATGTCTATATTGATGACAGTTTGGACCCTTTCAAATATGTACAAAGGTCAACATAAACCGCTAGTTCTTTTTGGAAGTTCTTGGAATGAAAAATTGAGTAGTTTAAAAACATTATTAAATTTAAAAGATGAAGATTTGAGAGTAATTAATGTTGTGAGTACTCCAGAAGAGTTAATAACAACTATAGATAAATTAAACGATGAAATCTCTGCAACCATGAAAGCAAAAGTCGAAAAGGTTGTAGATAGAAGAGTTGAAGGAGATGAGAAGGATTTTATAGTGTATTAAAACATCAAATATAAAATATAAAACCTAAAAATTAGCTCTTCTTTTTTAAAGTAATTAAGCTAGATGCAAATATTTTAGAAAATTCTTTCAGTTCCTTTTGAATAAAATTAGATTCCTCTGTAGAGATTCTGTCCGAATCCTTTAGAAGACTTATCCAAACTTTAGATTCATTTGTAGATTTCAAAGAATGGTGAAGATAATTTATAAAGTCTTTTTTTGAACTTGCAGATTTACCTTCTACAAAATTAGCTAAAATACTTGTAGATGATCTAATTAATTGTTTAAGTAAAACTTCTGAAACAAAGTTATATTTCTTTTCATCCGCCAGTTTAATTATTGTTAAAACAACATAATAAATTCTTTTTTTAAAATCACTATCAAATTTTTTATCCATATCGAATTACATCTCTATTTTATTTTTAAGATTTTATGTTTTAGGTAGAAGAGGGGCGAGAACTTTTCGTTCCCGCCCCTCTATGATCACTTAGAATTTAACGTAATGTTAAATTCTGTCCTGGAATTATTAGCGCCTGTTGCCCATCAGATAAGAATCCGATAGCAGATGCATTTAATCCTAGAATAGTTGACCATTGGAATTCATCTCCATAGAAACCTCCAGAGATTTCCCATAGAGTATCTCCCAATTGGACAGTGTACGATTCCTCCACAATATCTCCAGAGTCGTAGTTAGTTGCAGTCCAGAGTCCTGAAGCCAAAATATTAGCTTGGTTAGCCATACTTTTGTCTAACCCAGTTAATGAATGACCAGTACTAGTTGAAGTAGTTATTTCTGCAGATTCTTCAGAATTTTCTTCTTCAGATTCATTTTCAGAACCTTCTTCAGAATTTTCTTCAGTTTCTTCTCCATTTTCTTCGGTTTCCTCAGAGTCTCCAGAGTCTGATTCTTCTTCATTTATTAAATCTTCCTGCCCATCTTCAGATTCATTTGAATCTTCCGAGTCAGTATTTTCTTCTTCTGCTGTTTCTTCTTCTGTTGTTGCCTCTTCAGTTGTCGAGCCTTCTTCTCCTTCTTCTGCAGTTGCAGGATCCTGAGCTTCAGCCGACTCTGAATTTTCTTCAGTCGAACCTTCTTCAGAATTTTCTTCTGAATCTTGCTCTTCCTCAGATGAACCATCTTGGTCGTTTGCAACAACTTCAGCTTCGTCTTCGTCGTTATCTCTTGCATTGTCTATTGCATAATATACTCCTACGCCTATTGCTACGAGTGCTATTAATCCTATTAACACAAGGATTCCAACCAAAGGTTTATTTTCTCTAACCCTTGTTAGTCCGCTTTTTTCTGCAGCATTTTGCTGAGTTTGTGCTGAACCATTTTTTTGGTTATTGTTTGCAGCCATGGTTGCATCTTAAAAAGTAAAATTTTCTTTCGAACTAAAAGCCGGCAATCTTCTCGTTTACAGGCTTAAAGCTCTTTTACTAAATTCACTTTCCACTTGCATCTAGAAACAAGCATACTAATGAACTTAGTAATTTATTGTGGAAAGAATACGCACATAAATTGGATTATATATCGAAAAATGTAAAGACGAAAGACAAAATAAAATATAGGGTATATCTTGATAATTAAAAATTAGTAATTAACGATTAACAATGCAAGTAGTAAGCACAAGAATTAGTAATTAATAACTTATTTAGGTATAGATTATTCACCATGTTTAAAGAATACAACTAACTAATTTTTTTCATCTTGATTACTCGCACAATTTTAGCCCACCTTCTGTAATCTTATGCAAACTTATAACTAAACTTCTGAAAGATGGTTTTTAATTTCTTTAATAATTTTATTAAACCCTACTATATACCTCACATAGGCAGGGAAATCACCTATCGCTTGCAAATGCGCTACATTAGTCCTAAGATTTTGGGAATCATGTATATTCCCAATATTACAGTACACACCTCTAATTATAATTTCTATTCGCCTACCGTATAGTTTTGCAATCGCAATTCTGTGATGTCCATCTCCAACTAATATAGAAGGAACAACTTTGCCTTTTGAATTTTCACGCCCAAAGATAATAGCTTGTGGAGGGAGAAATGTATCTCCAAACATTGCTTTTTCGGCATTTTCTAACTCATCTAAAGTTAATATGCCTTTTTCGTTTCCGATTAAAGAGTTCATTAACTTAATAGCCCTTACAAGAGAGCTCTCTCTTTGGTTATGCTCTGCACGTACCCCTAATTGTGAAGCAAATAAATGGGGTTCATTAAGACAGGGACTTAAAATTACTCTTTCGGGTACCTCCTCTTGAATTTGCTCGAATGTTCCTATATTTGCTATAAAATCTTTATATTAAAAACTAAAAAATCCCTTTGCGGGATTTAAATTCTTCTATATCTACTCTTAAAATTAATCTTTAAATCCCGCGTTTATAGTAGATCTGTTTGTAAGACCCACAATAATGAGGATAATAATTACTAAATTTAAGTTTTGTAGATTTAAATTGTTACTCATGCGTGGAAATATATCAAACAAACAGAAAAGTGTCAAGCAATCGCAATTACTTTCATGATGTTCTCTCGACCTTTAGAAGATGATCGTACATCCATTCCTCAACTTTCACCATTTGTGTATTAAATCTTTCTATAGTTTCTGGTGATATTCGTGCAAACGCTTCTGAATCTATAAGTATAAACTTATCGCATTCAGGATGCCATAAAATATTGTTTGGTCTGTTTCTTTGAAATAAATCTCCATGAATTAATCCATATTTCTCAGCTATTTTTGAAAAATCAACTTTTAACTTTTCAATATACATTTTTACTTGCTCACGTGTAAATCCTGTAAATTCATGTTCCAGAACTCCTTCGCCTTCATACTCGAGAAAAAATAAGTGTGTTTGTAGCTTATTCATATCGTATCCAAACCACGGCATATCAAAAAATATATAGGATTTATCCATAGTTTGTCTGAAGACAAAACCACCAAGATCATAATACTCAACCAAATTTGAATAGTATTCCAACTCTTTTAAAGCAGCAGAATCGGAAGGTCTACCCTTTACTACTCTTTCAGATCCATCATGTTCATCTTTAATTCTAAATACCATTCTATCTGGAAAGTAACATGGGTATACTTCCAAGATGTCCTCTTCTGTAAGCAATGTATTGCCTGCCTTTCTTAGCATATCTATAATTGTTTCTTTTGGTTGATGAAATACATCCATTTATAAAAACTAAAAAATCCCTTTGCGGGATTTTATTTTACTATGCTACTAATCTTATCTTCAAATCCCGAATTAACATAAGTATTTACTTACGCGATAATGAGAATTGTATAAATGAAATTAGTTTTCATATATTGTTATTATATCAGAAAACACTAGATCTGTCAACCAAAGGCGCCGGCACATCTTAAGTTTATTTCTGATTTTTATATTGTGCTATTCATTATTTAAAATGTCAAACTTTTAACATAACCTCATCCATCATTCACGACTATTCATTGTTTATTATGAGTTATTCATTTATTATATTGCTATGGAGAATATTAATGCGGAACCTACACTAAACGAGGAGGAATTGAAAAAAAGAAAAAGACTTTTAGAACTTGCACAGAAAGAACTTCAAGAAAAGAAAGCTTCGGGTTTAGTTAAAAAAGAGCAAGTTTCAGATATTGCAGAACTTCAAAAAAAAGTTGAGGAGAGTGTCGTAACTTCAACACCACCGGTAGTAGAAGGTCCTCCAGCTGTAGAAAGTAATACGCTAATTCAACCAGTAGTTGAAATTCGCCCAGACCAAATTCAAGCAGAACAACCTCCAATTGAACAACAAGTTGAACAAGTACAAGACGATGAGCAGTTGCTAACAAATCCTTTAATAAATCTTACATCTGTAACTTCGGATCCCCAAAAAATTGAAAGAGAAGTGAAAGCTGAGAGAGTTGTTGAAAATTATACTTCTGGCGATTCTACGGGAATAACAGAAATGGAGATTGGGAACGAGACACAAATAGATCCAACAGCTATTATTCCACAAGCAAATACACAAGGTGAACCTACAGAGAATACAGATTCCAATGAATCTAATCCATTTTTGAATGAAGAAAAAAGTACAGAAGCTATAGAATCCAATACAAATTCAGTACCTCGACAACCCCCTGCGCTTCCTGCGGATAATGAACTTCCGAGTCTGAATAAAACAGCACAAGTTTCACAAAACAACGAAGTTAATCCAAATACCCAAGTGGAATCTGAAGACGACGATATTTCTGTGGTAGTACGTGAGGAAAAGATGCCGCAACAAATTCAAGAGGTTCCAGTTAAGCAATTTGAAGAAGGAGTAGAGGTAGATATGGAAAAGAATCTTAGCCAGTCTTTAGATCCAGAAACTCAAAAACTATTAGGCGACGATGGTGAGCTTTTAATTTCAGATCCCAATGTATCTGAAAAGCCCAAGAACGACTTCAATTTTCAATACAAAAGCAAAGACGAATCTGGTGCTCCTATTTCTAATACACCAATAGCAGCAATGGCTGGTACACAAGCCGAACAGAGATCAGATGTAGATGAAGATACTGAAATGCCAATGGCAAAAGCATCAGGTGTAGCACCTACTCTACCTGAGCAACCTAACTCCACTAGTAATATAGATTTAACCAAAACAAATCAAACCACTAATTCAATAGTAAATAATGCGACTACTAATATAGTTGAAGAAAACACTACACAACCAATTCAAGAAAATAAAGGTCCAGATGTAGCTTTGGCTCCTCTACTCAAAAACTTAGATATGGTTCAGCCAAATATGATGTCGCCCAATGTTCCAACAAAGAACTCAGAACTACCACCTCTACCGGATAAAACTGAGATTAAAGGTGAGAAGAAAAAAGATACAGTTTCTGAAGTTGAAAAAGCACCATCCAGTATCCTTTCTCCTAATCAGGTAACAAATAACATTGAAAATAATATCAATGCTGCTTCTAATGTAAACGCTATTAAGAATTTAACTAAGCAAGTGGATTCAAAGCAACCAAACGCAATGGAGGTAGAAAACAAATCTAGCAATGGAGGTATATTAACTTTGATATTTTTCTTAGTAGCCTTATTGACGATTTTGTTAGTAGCATATTTCTGCTTTATCCAAACTCCAGAAGAAGGAACTATTTGGTTTACAATAAGAGAAATCATTGAAAGATGGACTGAGCCATTAAGAAATTTTATGAAATAAAATTTCTTCTAATGTTCTAACTTTTCAACTTTCTAAACCTTTGAACACTTTCACTTCCTGCTATAATATTTTCAATATGAATAAATTAAATATTCCACAGCTACCCAAAATTTCCGAGATGACTGAGAAGATTCTAAGTGGAGAAATTAGTGTTGTGGAATTAGTTAAAGAACATATAAAACTTGCTAAAGAAATTCAAGAAAAAACTAACGCATTTATAACTATTTTCGATGGTGAAACAAACAAAGATCAATATGATCCACTATTGCACGCTCAGAAGCTTGATGAGTTAATTAAGAGCTCACCGCCTAAAGCTTATGGCTTAGAGCTCCTGGGAATTCCATTCACTGTAAAAGATTTGTATTTAGTAGAAAATACAAGAACAACTTTTGGTTCGAAATTAATGGAAGAATTTGTTGCTCCATATACATCTACAGTGGTACAAAAATGTTTAGATGCTGGGGCAATTTTAATTGGAAAAACGAACTGCGATCCGTGGGGATTTGGAAGTACTGGAGAAAATTCTGGTTACGGTCCTACAAAAAATCCTCACAATTTAGACTATGTTCCAGGTGGATCTAGTTCAGGCTCGCCTGCAAGCTTAGCTGCTGGTGTGGGGTTCTTTTCGTTAGGAACAGATACTGGTGGCTCAGTTAGACTTCCTGCTGCTCTATGCGGCTTGTATTCTATAAAACCCACCTATGGCAGAAATTCTAGGTTTGGAATTGGGGTAATGGGCTCTAGCTTCGATACTCCAGGTTTCTTTGCTCGACATGCCGAAGATATTGAGCTATTAGAAGGGATAATGGAAGGAAAAGATGAGCACGACCCCACCACGTTTGAACACAGTCAAGCTGAAAATTCGAAATCCGAAATCCGAAATTCTAAAAACTACAACCTACAACCTACAACCTATACAATCGGTATTCCTAAAGAATTTTTTGGTGATGGGTTAGATCCAGAAATAAGGCAAATGATTGATTCAAAAATTGAAAAATACAAGCAAGCTGGGCATGAAATTAAAGAAGTTTCGCTTTCCACTTTAGAATATGGCTTGGCTGCTTACTACATTTTGGTTCCTGCAGAAATTTCAGCAAACAGAGCACGTTACGATGGAGTTCGATATGGTAAATTTGTTTCTGAAGACTATGTGCAAAATATGATAGAAAGCAGAAGCAAATATTTTGAAGATGAAGTAAAACGAAGAATTATGATTGGGACATATGTTTTAAGTGCTGGGTATTCAGATCAATTTTATAAAAAAGCTAGCAAGGTTAGATCCAAATTAAAAAGAGAATTTGAGAAAATATTCAAAGAAGTAGACTTTATTGTTGCTCCAGCAATTCCAAGTAAAGCACCTAAACTTGGTGAAAACAACGACGATCCTTTAAAAAATTATCTACTAGATATTTACAATGTAACAGCAAATTTAGCTGGAATTCCTGCAATTGCTATTCCTCTGGGGTTTGGGAATGACGAGATGCCAATAGGCATGCAGATTATGGGGAATTGGTTCGACGATGTGAGGTTGATAAACTTTGCAGCTAACTAATTCAGAATCCAAAGTTATTTGTTATTGGTTATTTGATATTCATAAACGAAATTGATAAAAATTTATTGAAATTAGAAATGAGGTTGCAAATAATTTCTAATTTCGCGAGTTGCAAACGAGCAAGTTTCTTAATTTCAAAAGCTGTTACAGTTTCAACTTCATAGAAGAGATCTTACTAATCTTCTCCATAAATGTTTTTATAAACGAAGGATCTGTTAACTTATCGATAATAACTTGAACTTCCCCTTCTGTTTTACTGAATAAGTTATTATATTCATCTGTAGGTAGTTCGGATTTTAAAAGTAGCAAATTGCTATAAAGTCTAACTACAATATTCATTTTTTGAGAGATAGGAAGTTTTGCATCTAATAAAGATGCCATTGTTTTTGTATTTTCTATTAATTCTTTTTTGTATTTTTCTTCCATATTTTATTTTATATTAACCTTCAAGTGCACCTTGAAATTGTTCGTAAAGTTGACCCAGTTGGCTTTCATGAAACTTATCTTCTTGACCAATAGATGAAAATTGTTGCCTAATCTTTTCTAATATTTCCAATGCTTTTGCTTGCAGTTTAACAAATTCTTTATGCACAGCTTGAAGTTCTTGTGCAGCAGCTTGGTCTCCAGCTTTTGCTTGTTCCTGTAGGGCTTGCATTCGCTCTTGCATCTTTCCCATAGGGCCCATTACCTCTTGCAATTCTCCTTGGAGTTGCTCAATCTGTTGTTGTGCCTGCTCTATTTTTTTCTGTTCTTCCTCCGAAGGACCTTGTTCTTGTCCTCCTTGTGGTGCTTGCTCTGCCATAAGACTAAGTTTTGCTTAGAATAATCAAATTACAATATATATTATTACCTGTGCCATTATACCAAGATTACATTATTAATAGTATACGACCATAAAGAGAAGATCTACTTACTACTTGCTACTTACTGCTCACTTATCAACCACCTCCACCCCTTTACCTTTCAAAACTTCTCTAATTTCATCCGACCTTGCCCAATTTTTTTCTTCTCTAGCTTTGTTTCTTTCTTTGATTAATTCTTGAATTGCCTCATCGTAAATTTGTCCTTCTTCAAGTGATTCTGGTTCGTATCCAGTTAATTTAAGATCTAAAACTGCATCATCAAATTCTTTAATAGTTCCATAAGTCATTTCATTAGGGCTTTTTACAGCAGTCCAGATAATTCCCAGAGCTTTAGGGATATTAAAGTCTTCCTCCAAAGCCTCTACTAATTGGGATTTCAATTCTTCATCTATATCAGTACTTGTGACTGTAGTTTTTGCAAAAGCCTTAATAGAAACTTCTTTTCTTAACTTGTTCAATGCAATTTGTGCAGATTCCAAAGCTTCCCAAGTAAAATTTTGTTTAGATCTATAGTGTGCTTGGGTAAAGAAATATCGAAGAACCAATGGATCGAATCCTTTCTCTATCAATTCAGATAAAGCAAACCCTGTTCCATCGGATTTGGACATTTTTCCATCATCTACATTTAAGTGTTCATTATGCAACCAATAATTCACGAATTTAACACCATTTGCGGCTTCGCTTTGTGCAATTTCATTTGGATGATGCACTGGAATATGTTCAATTCCTCCCATATGAATATCTAATGTATCTCCAAGTTCCGCTTTAGTCATTGCGCTACATTCGATGTGCCAACCTGGAAATCCTTCTCCTTTTTCAACTCCAGGAGAACTAAAAGGCGATGGCCAAGTTTGTAAAGCATTTTTATGAGTTCCAGTTTTAAAAAACCAAAGAGCAAAATCTGCAGGATGATGTTTGTTCTGACTATCGTCCACTGAACCTTGACCAGCTCCTTGCTCTTGCAAATCTAGCTTCTGAGCGCTTAGTTTTGTATATTCAGGAAATTTTGTAACATCAAAATAAATGGCTTTTGGTGTCGAGTATGCAAAACTTTTATCCAATAAATCTTGGACCATTTCTATCATTGGTTTGATATAGTGTGTAGCCCGAGGTTTCACATCTGCAGGTAAAATATTTAAAGCGTTAATATCATCTTCAAAAATTTGAATATATTTATCTGCTATTTCATCTGGAGTTAGTCCTTCTCGTTTGGCTCCTTTAGCCATTTTATCTTCCCCTTCATCGCCATCTGAGACAAGATGTCCTACGTCTGTATAATTACGTACAAACTTCACTTTATATCCTAAATATTGAAAAGTTCTACGAATTAAATCTGCTGCAACAACTGCCCGCATATTCCCAATGTGTTGAGTCCAATAAACAGTAGGCCCGCATTGATAAAATCTTACTTTACCTTCTTCAATTGGTTTAAAGTCTTGAAGTTCTCGCCCTAAAGTATTGAAAATTTTTAACATTTTATTTGTGTAATATTTACTATTATACCCTTACTTTTAAATTAGATCCCGAATCAAACCTGGGATGACAATCCCTTCTGATTTACTGACTTACCGACTTACTTTCATACTGCAAAGTATAGTACTCCCCTTTGGTAAATATCAGACCTAACCACAATGGTCCAGAATGATTGAATTTCTGAGATTTATAAACTTTAGACGCTAAATATTTTCTTATAATTCCTGGAATATGTAAGAAGTGATATTCTGCTGGCTCGTTTATAGTGTAGCTTTCTAATTCTAATCCAACCATATGATCTTTGATTTTATACACAACATGCATTGGCAAAGTGTTATACAAAACTTTAATTCCTGTTTCTAAATTTAATTCATACATAATTTTAGATAAAACAACATGATCTGGATGGCAATACAGACCAGTCCTTTCATATGTAACTACTAAATCTATTGCATTTGCTTCTAAATATTTTGATATTTGATTTTTGATATTTGATTTTTGATTCTTCATTCCTCCATCTGCAAAATTCCAAACTGAATGATGTTTAACTCCAAGTTTAGCCATTGCTTTTCCATATTCTAATCTTCTAATTACAGCCAATTTTTCTTCTGTAGTTTTAATAACTTCATCCCCTTTTTCCCCAGCAGTTGTCGAAATTACATGAACTTCGTAATCTTTTTTATTAACCAAACTCCAAATTAAAGCGCCTGTAGCTAATGTTTCGTCGTCTGGATGAGGAAAAATGAACAGAACCTTCTTATCTCCTTGCTTATTGATTATTGTATCTATGTTCAATTTTCTGAGTTTCATTCTTATGATGCTAGCTTCTATTAGCTAGTGTCCAGCTAAAGTAGAATACAAACAAAAATCCCGCTATTTCGCATTATATAATGGATCTAGCGGGATTTAAATACTTCTTGAGTTATTACTTCAATCCCGTTGTTAACAGGATACAACAATTAACAGATTGAAAATTATTATTCATAACGAATTCTACAAAGAATCTATAAAGATATCAATTCCTCCGATTAATAGAAAAGTAACTATTATTGAACAAATTAAACTTAAAACTACCAATTTAACAACATGTAGCAAACTTTGTATATAAATTGCTCTGGAGACTCTTTTATATTCGCCAGAAGAAGAATCCACTCCAACT
>Ga0163154_10001172_pt1 | contig 40681 bp, 46 predicted proteins | sample OliLakLV19MP9P1_FD_148649 | JGI IMG/M metagenome (GOLD analysis project Ga0163154, IMG submission 148649) | Freshwater microbial mat bacterial communities from Lake Vanda, McMurdo Dry Valleys, Antarctica - Oligotrophic Lake LV.19.MP9.P1 | ecosystem: Environmental > Aquatic > Freshwater > Lake >... | reverse complement strand
GTAGCGGAGGCGGCGGCGGTAGCGGAGACGGTGGCGTAATAGACGGTGGCGGTGGCGGTGGCGGAGTTTTACAATGACTGGCGTAATGGACGGTGGCGGAGACGGTGGCGTAATAGACGGTGGCGGTGGCGGTGGCGGTAGCGGTGGCGGTGGCGGTAGCGGATTCGGAGGCGGGCGAGGATACGGATACGGATACGGATACGGATACGGAGACGGACACGGTAGCGGAGACGGTAGCGGAGACGGTAGCGGATTCGGAGGCGGCGGCGGCTGTGGCGGTGGCGGCTGTGGCGGTGGCGGAGTTTTACAATGAGCGGCACATGATGGCAGCTGAATATGCATGGGAAGGTGACAGATGATCCCACCAACACCATCAATATTTTGGTGTAACGCTTGCGAGGCAGGCTATTGTGACTGCGCATATCCTGATGATTGCATGGATACACACACGATGATTATTTTCGCCGAGGGTAAGGAGATATGCGAGGATTGTTGTAATCAGGCTATGGAGGCCATTCTTGCGAGGTCTACAGCTGTCCATTAGGTGTATGTTACTCATAGTCTAATGATGTTTACAGCGCGTATTGTCGTGAGGTTTGGCTTGACCACTTCCACACCGTACCGTTACGTTGGTCATCCAACAATTTCGCAATGGGGCAGGGGATGGCATCAATGAGTACATACGATCTAACTAAAGAGTTAGAAGAGGCGCGGGTATTTGCAAAGGATTATTTCGGGGCGATGGAGTTTATATTTAACGGGGCGGATTTTGCGTGGGCGCTTGCTGGTTGCCTACGTCGTGGGAAGTACACACCTGACGTACCCCCCCTGACGTTGTTTGATTCGAAGATGGACGCTTGCCTATGATTCAGATCATCGCTCAGCGTGGTGGGTTTGTCCTACCGCTACCCAATCAACCAATTCATCTACATAATATTACTAGCGTATTTACGCATCTGGCGGACACGTTAGCAAAGCTACCCGTAGATGAGCATTACAATTTATTCTACACGTTAGCTCATCATAGTGGCGCTGATACATCCCCCACGCCGCAACGTACTTACGCTACGTTTTCGCATCAAACAGTGCTTGCGTGGGATTTGGACACAACAGACCAAACGCGCGCGCTTGAGTACGCAGCGCATCTGGCATCTATCCTTGATATTGCAAGCCAGTCAATCACTGTGGTCAATAGTGGCAACGGCGTACACCTGCTTGTAAATCTTAAGACACCTATACGAGATGTGGGGTATTTTAAGAAAAATAAATTAGCATACGGCGAAGTTTGTTTCAAATTAAACACGCTCATTCGTGAGTCAGGGCTGACTGTCGATAAAGTGGACACATCGATATTTGAGCCAGCCCGTGTGCTTAGGCTACCAAGCACCATAAATAAGAAGAGTAATAAACCTGACTCACCTTGTGAGCTTATACAGTTAGCGACGGCTGTCTTGGAGATCGACTTATTTAAGATCTCAGGGCTTAAAGAGGCAGGCGAGGAGAATGTAAGTCCCGAGGATATACGACGTCACTACCCGCATCCTGACTTTGAGGCGATGTTTACTGGCTGCCAGTTCATGCAGTGGGCAGTGAATCACCCAAACGAGGTGCATGAGCCGCATGCGTTTGATCTATTCTCGCTGCTCTCAACGGTGCAGCCAGCATCGAAGGTTAAAGTTGGCGAAGTGGAGTACGATCCACAGTCGTTAGGCAGGCGCGTGTTTGATGGGGCAAGTGCCTCGGCAAGCCTTGCCGGGGCTGTGTTTGAAGATAAGTGGGCACAAAGTAAGCGTTATGGCTCGCGCACCTGCGAGACGATCAACACACGCTGGGGTGGGTGCAGTGATTGCCCGCACTTTGCAAAGATACCAACACCGCTTGCACTCAAGGGACCTGAGCATATTGGCTCTGACGCTAACGGGTACTGGGTGTATGACAAAAAAGGTAAGCGCACGCACCCTAATTATTCTGACATAGAGAAGCTCTATATACGAAAGAACTCATACATCACCGGCATGGGTGAGCGCATGCTTGTGTTTGATCGCACGCACTATGTGCCAGTGGAGCCTCTTCGCGTGAAAGCGTGGGTTGATCAGACAGTTGTGCCTAACGATGACGTGCGAGAGATGCACAGGAATGAGTTTTTAGCTCGCATCAAGGTGACAGGGTCCATTGGGCAAAAAGCAGAAGAGCATCTTTTCAATGAATCTATAAAGGGCAAGCTTAACTGTAGAAACGGGATGCTTGATATTGTGACTGGGCAATTTTTGCCGCATACGCCGACTGTTGGGTTTCAATATGTGTTGCCGTATGACTACACGGCAAATCTTACGAGTGAGTTTTTCCTTGATTGGCTAGACCAAGTGACGATGAGTCGAGTTGAGTTCATCGAAAGCTTACTTGACATCATGGCGTACTGCTTATGGCCAAGCTTTGATGACCATCTGTTTACATATTTTGTTGGCGAAGGGGCTAACGGTAAATCGACGCTTCTTAACGTGATTGGCGCGATGGTTGGAGAGCTAAATTACTCGGCAATTAACATAGACCAGTTAACTAGGAATAGATTTCAGCCCGCAAACTTAGAAGGCAAGCTTGTCAATCTCTGTGAAGAGGCATCTGGCAGTGACCTTGATTCAGAGCAGTTAAATACGCTTAAAAACATGTCAGCCGGTGGCAAGATGAGTGCTGAGAGAAAAAATCAGCAAGGATACAAGTTTCATAATCAGGCAAAGCTGATATTTTCGGCCAATCGTGTGCCGAAGTTTCATGAAGGTGGTGAGTCGATTAAACGCAGACTTGTTGTCATACCGTTTGATCATATGATCACGAAAAAAGATCCGAGTGTGGAAGATAGGCTCAAGTCCGAAGTGCCCGCGATATTATCCATGCTTGTGCGCAGGATACAAACGAAGATTAACGATAATGACGGGAAGTTTTTTGTCGCGCGTGACTCACAAGAACATTTAAAAGCGCAGACTGCGTTTTTGACAGCTGGTAACCCCATTATGGATTGGGCGAAGGAAGAAATAGAAGTTACAACATCGCCAAATGATATTGTGCATATTTCGGATTGTTACGTCAAGTTTAAGCAATGGTCTGAAGTCAGTGGGATTAAGCATACAGTGAACATTTATAGTTTTGGTAGGGTGCTCACGAATTTTATTTTTACAAGAGCCGATGGGAGTTTTTCAACAACGCATCACGGGCACCGCACTCGCGCGTATAAGTTTGCAAAGTTTTCCAATCAAGAAGGAGTAGCAAGTCATGACCGAATTTAGCAAAGACCACGCAACACGTAAAAAGTTTTGGAACGAAAGGGACAGTATAACAATGTTTATAATGGAACGAACGAGAGAGAAAAAAGATGGGCATGCGTACATCTGCGATATCCTCGCGGCTTACCGTGGATGGCGGCGCGTGAATCATCTTGGCCCTAGTCAGATTTCAATCAACAGTTTTGCGCGTGGGCTGCCATCGAAGTACAAAAGAAAATTACTCCACCGTGGTCGCTATGGTGTTGGGCCTGCACGAGCTGTGCTTGGGATTGTGCTCGAGTAATGTCTGTCACGTTTGATCAGCTGTGGAAGCATCAGCAAGCCGGTGTGATTGCAGCTCGAAGTAAGACAAACTTAGCTCTTTTTTACGATGTGGGAGTTGGGAAAACCGCGACGACTATTTATATTTTGCGTGAAGAATACACAAAGCATCAAAGTATTCAAAACACGCTGATATTTGCGCCGCTATCTGTGTGCCCGCAGTGGAAAAAAGAGTTTGCGAAGTTTTCTAAGATTGATGAAAAGCATATCCATGTGCTCACAGGCACGGGGGTTAAGCGCACAGTCGCGCTGCAGGCTATTATTGATTCTAAAAAGCCAGCGATTGTTGTTACGAACTATGAAGCGATCCAAAATAAAGCGCTCTATGCGCTGTTACTTAAATGGTCACCTGACATCCTTGTGTGTGATGAGTCTCAGCGTCTAAAAGATTCTACATCAGTGCGTGCGAAGGCAATTTACCCGTTAGCGTATGCGGCACGGCGTCGGTTTTTACTCACAGGTACACCGATATTAAACAGCATGCTCGACATATTTGGGCAGTTTAAGGCGCTTGATCACAGTATATTTGGGAGTAACTTCTTTGAGTTTAAGCGTAGGTATTTCTATGACAAAAATGCATACATGCCACGCCACATTCATTTCCCTGACTGGCATCCATTACCGAATGCAGCAAAAAACCTCGGCGACATTATAGGGCGCGCGTCAGTGCAGGCAAAGAAGTCAGAGTGTCTAGACCTACCACCTCTTGTGCGCGTAACGGTGCCCGTGCAGCTCTCAGCCCAGCAGCGTAAGACGTATGACAGCATGGCTGAGCAGTTTGTCGCAGAGCTAGAAGGCACTGTTGTGGCCGCTGAGTTCGCGATGGTAAAAACGCTAAGGCTTCAACAGATTATAGCAGGATTTTTAGTCCCAGAAGAGCTGCCATCTTTGCCTGTGTGGTGTAAGGAGAATCCTCGCCTTGATGCGCTAGAGGAGTTGCTTGAGACAATAAATGGTGAGAAGACTATTATTTGGTCTGTTTTTCAGCCAACGTATGCCGCGATAGCTAAGGTGTGTGAGAGGCTTAAGCTTAAGTATGTGTTTTTAACAGGAGAGCAAAGTGCCGGACAAAAGCAAGAGTCCATCGAGTCGTTCTGTCGCGGAGCTGCACAGGTTATTATCGCGAATCCTCGATGTGGGGGCGTCGGAGTTAGTCTTACGGAAAGCCGTTACTCAATTTACTACACACGGGGATATAGTCTTGAGGATCACCTGCAATCCGAAGGAAGAAACTTTAGAGGCGGGTCAGAGATGCACGAAAAAATCTCACATTTCCATCTCGTTGCTGAAGACACCCTCGATGAAGTCATAGCCCAAGCGCTGCTCAATAAGCAGAACGTGGCGGACGCTGTCTTGGGGTGGGCGAAAAGGGCTTGACTCCGTATAACTATCCGTAGTATGATAGTTACGTTAGAAATAAGAAACTAAGGAGTCAAGACATGAGTATTACGATTGAATCATTGAATCAGGAAATAAATAAACTAGCGAAACTAAGAGAAGATGAGGCCAACGCATCCCGTATCAAAAAGGAAATAAGTGAAGAATTGGAGAAAGTGGAAAATATCGTCATGGAAATGCTTGTAGAGGCTGGGTTACCTAATTTTACATCACCAAGCGGCAAGGTAGTTTTGGCGTATCGTACATCTGTGCGTACTCCAAAGCTACCTGAGCATAAGGAGATGTTTTATGCATATCTACGTGAGCGTGGGTTATTTGACAGTATGATCAGTGTGAACAGTCAGACGTTGAATAGCTTGTACAAATCTGAGCTTGAAGCCGCAAAAGAGCGAGGGGACGCGGATTTTAGTATCCCAGGACTGACAGAGGTTAGCTTGACGCCTCAGTTACGGTTTAGTCGTGCCTGATGTAAAGACGCCTTGCGTGCTGTGGAAGAGGTCGGTGGACACCACTGGCTACGGACAGCTCCGTGTGAACGCGCGCTTGTGCACGCACACAGATTGGCATACAGACTCTTTAGAGGTAGTTTGAAAAAAGGGGATGTAGTTTGTCATTAATGCTAGAAACTACAGAAAAAGGAACAAGAAAAAATGAAACAAAAGAAAGAAGAAAAAATGGAAACACAAGTAGCAATGAAAGAACCAACAAACGCAGTCTCAGTGTCACACGCAATGACTGATTCAGGAATCACAAGCTCTGACCTGATCATTCCAAAGCTCCTACTCATGCAAAATACGAGTGAGTCTGTAGGCGACGGGGCAGCGAAGTTGTGCGACGTGATTAATTCGCAGACTCTCGAAGTCATCGGTGGCTTAAATACGCCAGTCGAAATCATCCCACTTAAGCTTGTGAAAACCTGGCGCATCTATGACATGTCAGGTGGACAGCCTGAATTTATGCGCCAAGAAGCTGTGACGCCTGCCAACGTTAACCTACCCTGGGATGGCGTTGAAGAGGGGATTACGATTCGCCGCGATCTTTGTATGAATTTTCATGTGCTTTTGTTGAATGACGTGAAAAAAGGTGAGGCTTTCCCATGCGTGGTGAGCTTTAAGCGCACGTCCATGCAAGCAGGTAAGCAACTCGCCACACACCTATTTAAGATGGCAGCGCTTGGAAGACTCCCATACTCACAATCTTTAGAGCTTAAAGTTTCTAAGAAAAAACAAGAGACCAATACGTACGGCATTTTTGAGCTAGGCAAAGGTACTCCACTCACGTCTGAGCATCAGGAAGTCGCAGCGAAGTGGGTCGATATGTTGCAGTCAATGACCTATAAAGTCGATGACGACGCGGACAAAGAGGCACCTGCAAAGGTCGCAGCTCCTATCGTCGTTGGTGGTTCGTCTGATATGAAGTTTTAGTTTCCAAACTTTATATCAATGGGGGAGTGGTTAACCAAGGCTGCTCCCCATTCTTTTTAAGGCATCATGCTAATTACATCTGAAGAATTCATACGCACAGCCCGCCTCGAAGCCGCATCGCAGATAACAGACGCGATAGCCATCGACGTTGAAACGAACGGGCTCAACGCACGCCGAGGTGACCGAGCATTCCTACTCGGTGTGTGCATCGATGGGAATTTTTTTTCTTATAAACTAACGGAAGCCGTCACTGATGCCTACGCGCTGGGGATGCTGCTATCAAATCCAAAGATTCGCTACCTCGCGCACAACGCAAAGTTTGAGATGGCTTTTTTTAAAGAACAATTCGGCGTTGAGATAAAAGGCCACGTCTGGGACACAGAAGTGATGGCAAGGGTGCTCCATAATAACCACCGAAGCTACTCACTTCAAGCGTGCGCTGAGCGGCTAGGTTTAAGTAAGCACGTACTGATGACTGAGTGGGTGAAAGCAAATAACCACAAGTATCACGCAGCGCCTGACGACCTCATCGTGCCATACGTTGAGCAAGACGCTAGGTTATCTTACATCCTTTATAAAGAGCAGTGCGACACGTTTCGCGAGTGGGAGAATAACTCGCCCGTGCGCATTAGTGGCCTTGTGTCACTTGAGATGAAAACGACAAAGAATTTATTTGTGATGGAGTCAGCCGGGTTACGTCTTGATGTCCCTTATTGTGAGGCATCATTAGAGTATGAGAAGACCCGCGCCCTTCGCGCTAAGACGGCTTTTGAATCTATGGCAGGTGTGCCCTTTGTGGATAGCGCCAAAACTTTGACGCCAATCTTAGCGCCGCTTAAGATACCGTACGAGCGCACTGAAAAGGGTAAGGATTCATTCTCCTATGACTCGCTCAAAGCACACCGTGCGCACCCGATTGTGGGCGCAATCCTAGATCATCGGGAAGCACTCAAGCGCGCATCAACGTATTGGGAGAACTTCCTAGCTCTCCATGTCGGTGGGGTAATTTACCCCAATATCAGGCAAGCAGGTGCAGGCTCAGGGAGGTTTAGCGCGGCTGAACCAAACGTGCAAAATTGGCCTGATGACTCTAACGACCCTGACTGCGCATATCCAATTCGCCGCGCATTCATCGCCCCCGAAGGGTGTGACATTGTGTCAATGGATTACTCGCAGATGGAGCTGCGTCTTATAGTGGACGAGGCAGGTGAGATGGGAATGGTACATGACATTATGAATGGCGTGGATTTTCATCAAAAGGTGGCAGATTCAGCAAAAGTACCGCGTGGGATAGCAAAAAATGCGCGTTTTGCTAAGCTTTATGGGGCGGGCGTACGCAAAATCGCGCAAATGCTGAGTTTACCTGAAGATACCGCGAGGCGAGTGTGCGATGAGATTGATGAGAGTTCTCCTAAGATATCGCGGTACTCGTATGACTTGATTCGTTACGCGAAAACCGCGCCATTTGGGTACAATTGGATCGGTCGAAGATTCTTTTTTGATAAAGGGTTTGAGTACAAGTACCCCAACTACCGAATCCAAGGGGGGTGTGCTGATATCTTACGCATCGCAATGGAGGATGTCCTGAAATTTTTGCACAAAAATGCACGCCCGACGACAAGATGCCTCATCCCCATCCACGATGAGCTTGTTTTACAAATGGACCACCGTGATCAGCATTTGATTGCGCCGGTGAGACAGCTTATGATTGACGCCGCTGGGTGTATGAAACATTTGAAGATGGACGTGTCTGTTTTTAAGGGGCCAAACATGCATGATTTGGAAGTGTTCAGATGTGCGTAGTGTGTTGGTTTGATCCTTGTCGATGTAACAAAAGTATTCATGTGGGGATGTCTTACATGTATGGCGGCAAGCGATTTTCTCGGGGGAGGAGTCAGCTTGCCGTCTTTAAAAATTTCAAGATTGCCTCGCAGGTTAAGTTGCATTTTCCAGCGAGGTGGTAAGGCGGCGGGTAAGAGACCAAGGGCGGGGCGGCCAGATTGGTATCAGCCTCGGAGAATCTTTAAAGCAGACCCATACTGCGCCCGCCGCTTTTTAACAAAAGGATTTATGAAACTAGTTTTGACAATTTGTCTCATCACAATACTTTGCGGGTGCGTGACTAAGCCGCAGTTAGTGAAGCGCAAGTTCCCCCCAGACTTATGCGCGCATAGAGCTTTAAACGGCGATTGTTTAAAGTAGGGAATGAAACTATGCACACGTTGTAAAGTATCAAAGCCGCTTACTGACTTCGATCGTAGTCGTAAGCACTATCTAGCAAGTCGGTGTAAGGTATGCAGATTAGAAGTTAGACGGTTAAACCGTGGGCACGAAGTAACAAGGAAGCATCTTAAAGAACTTTCGATCAAGCGACACAAGCAAGCAATGCGCGTATTCAACAATGAAGATTTCGCTCAGTGGCTTGCGATAAAAGTTTTAGAAGGAAAAAGTTTAAAACAGAAAATAGATTTTGCGTGGATTGATTATATACGGCAAACATTTGGCGCGGTAGGGGCGCAAATTCAGACAACGCATCTTGAGTTTGAAACTGCAGCTCCCGAAGATGATTCGGTTGAAAAGTTTATAACTGAAAACCCATGGATAGATGAGCTGAAACTAGATCAGCGAGTGATGTTGTGTCTGACCGTCATGGGGTTTACAGGGCGCGAGGTTGGCATGGTTGTGGGAGTTTCTGAGGCGTGGGTTGGGAAAACATTGAAGAGGATGCGGAAAATTAAGAGGAAGAGATGACAAATAAACTCTCAGACTCTGAGCTTTCAGACCTCATGGACTCCATGGTCGGAAGCATCGACTCGTGGTTTTGCTCTGACTATATCAAGCAGACTGCGAAGGCTTTGGTAGAAGAAGTGATGGCGAGTCGCAAGGCGAAAGAGGCCGCACAGCGTGCCTTGAAGGATATATCAGAAAACCCCCTGACTCAGGCCTTTGAAGCCCTGCATTCAGGGCGTGGTCAGCCGATGGATAGAGCGCAGACTGACCATGCCAAAAAGCCTGCGCCCTAGTCGTCGTTAAGCCGCTCTCACGTTTAGATGCTCTTTCATCAAACGAAGGACAGCAGGGATTGACGTGTCAATGAGCTGGGCTACGATCACTTCGCGCACGCCGGCGGGGACTTGGTCCTGGAAAAGATTCGTCAATACAGGCTTGAAAGCGGCACGAAACTCCCCCTGTATCTGGTTACCTTTTGGACCAAGTTCCCCGCAGTCAATTCCATTTAAAGCTTGATCAGCGCTAGTATAACGATTTGCCATTTGGAGACTCCTTTATGGTGTTGATATCAAGCCCCAAACTGAGCAATCATTCAGGGAGTGGCAAGGCACAGTGCTCATGCACATACGAGGGTTACATGACGACAGTAGAACTTAGAGAATTGATAGTAGATTTAAGACGTGGTGAAGGGCTTCAGTGGAGCATCGAGCTTGAGCGTGTGTTATTCATGATGCTCACAAGGCTAGAAAATCTAGAGGATTTGCTGGGGGAAACTTACGATGGCTAAGAAAGACGAGACAGCGTTTAAAGAAAAGGTTCTCAAAGACCTTAAGTACTTTAAAACGGCCTATTATTTAAAGACGCAAGAGCGCTCTCGACGCGGAGTACCAGATATCATCGGTTGTATCAACGGGAAGTTTTTCGCGCTTGAACTGAAGACCAACACGGGTAAGCTCGATTCATTGCAGGTACACATTCTGGGGAAGATCCGTGTGAGTCAAGGGTTCGCGTTAGTTACACAGCCTTCGACTTGGGGGGAACACTTTCAGATTATGAAAGGCTACTTTAAATGAATGGCTTGGTCTTCGCGTCCGTGTTTGCTGTCTTAATGTATGCGCCAGGTATAAATTATTGGAATAAAACATGGCTCTTCCCGTGGTGCGCGCTTCTTGTTTTATCCGTCGTCATCGGGGTCTCAAGAATAAGACCAATCTCAATTGCGCTGGCTCTAGGCTACGCGCTGGCAAGTGGCGTGGTAGCGTTTGCATACACAAATGGCCTGTATAATTTAAACGCCGTCGGAAATTCAGCCTACGCTTTAATCAGTATCTTGAGTGTGACCGTTATCGCACTAGCAACCGGAAGATACACAGCCAGAACGGCGCTTGGTGTGTCAGCACTTTTTGTCGCCATCGGTGTGATAGTCAAAGCGTGCTTAGGATACGCTGTATTTGATCGCGGTATTTTTATTGGTAATCCTAGTATGACAGGATGCCTGATCGCATGCGCTGTTCCACTTTTGCTCACGAAATCGTATGATGCGTTTGACGCCCTCAGCGCATGTGGGATTGTTCTCACGTCATGTGTTGCGATATTCTTACTTGATGCTTCTGTGCCTTGGATCATCTTAAGCGTTGTGGCGTTAGCCTACGTAGCACAGCGTGAAAAACGAACGCGGCCTTACATCATCGTTATCGGGTTTCTTACCGTGACCATCTGTACGATTATGTACCCATTCTTACGCGGCATAGAGTTCTTTAATAACTCTAATCGATTCGGTGTGTGGCAGCTGGGGCTTGAGCATTGGACGAAAGGGGAGCTGTCGCAGCAGCTATTTGGATTTGGCCTGGGCACAACGCAATCGATGCTACCTAAGTGGCGTGGTCCCGCGATTGATATGTGGCTGTGGTACCACAACGACTGGCTGCAAGCGTTCATCGAGCTTGGCGTTGTCGGATTTTCTTTGCTCTTATGGGCAACTGTCGATGTCGTGCGGAAGGCTTGGCATCAAACCGGCCCATACTTTTCAGTCATCTGCGGCATCATCACATGGGGAGTGTTTAACTACCCATGTAGAATGGCTTTTCCAGCCCTGTTTTGTGCCATCTGTGTCGTGCAAATCGTGCGACCAAAGTTGCATAAACTACACACATCCTAGACAATTTAAGTATGCCCGCAGGTACGCGCAAGAAGTTTGGTGAAGCACTCGAAGTGACCGACACGAAGACCACCACACCATCTAAGGATGGATGTCTAAAGTGTGGTGCGTCTTTTCCTGAACGTGACCGATTCGTACGAGTCTGTAACGTGTGTAAGAAGTCAGTGGAGTGGAGAAATTGCGGCGATGATGAGCGGTACTACGATCATCTACCCACCATTAGCCGAGTAAGTACGAAGTAATGAAGCTTTCGTCTTGAGATTTAAGCCACCCGATCAGCGCAAGCTTATTGAGATTGGGACACGTCTTACCTTGAGCTTTCGCCGTATCCCACTCGCTGTGGAGGAAGATCTTATCGGCGGTGATCCCGTATGACTTCTGCCATCCGGTGATCACCCAATAAAGAGATGCGAACTGATCGCGTGAAAACTTATCAAGCCCGATCAAACACACGCCGAGGTTCCCTGTATTGTGGCCTGCGACATGCGCACCTATCGTAGTGTCAGCGCGACCGCGATACACGCCGCCATCAGACTCAATAATAATGTGATAGCCACAATCTCCCCATCCTCTACCGTTTGGCGGCTTTGCCATGTGGAATCTTTTAATGTCCTCACCTGTGGTTCGAGAGCCATTGCTGTTGGCGCTGCAATGTACCGTTATCATCTTTGGGGTCATCCATTACCTCCAAGTCGTCTAATCACCAGTTCTCTTTTGCTCACATACTTTTAGTCGCTGCAAGATGCTTTCTGCATCTTTCGGTGGTATCGCGATGTAATTTTCCATCGAGTCAAAAGGGACGTTAAAGTTATCAGCAGGCTTACCCGTCTTGTTGCATACTGCATAATTATGCACGGGGTCCATCACACAGATCGTGTACTTGCTTGCGGCAGTGCATGCCGCGAACACACTAGCTGTTAATAATACGAGAGATGTCAGAAGGATCTTTGGCTGGGCCAGCTGCTTTATTAAACGCATCGGATATCTCTCTTAGCTGCTCTGGTAGTTGCTTTAGAAACTCAGCTTGTTTTTCTTCTGGTGTCTTAATGAACAGCCCTACAAGCTTTGCAAATATAGGGATCAGCGCGATGAACGCTTTGATGTAGTCCATTAGTCGCGAAGAGAGATCTTATCTTTGCTAACTAGGCGAAAGATAATCCCGAGCACGCCCCACACCGAGCCGATGATCGCAAGGTGACTTGGAGCAGCAAGCCATGCTTGGATACTTGATACTTGTGGGACGAACATGACGACTGCTGATAGGATAAGTCCAACGGCGTTTAGAATAATCGATTTAGAAAACCACGGCTTTTTTGTATCTTCCATTGATAGCTCCTTAGTGTTTTAATAGTTTAAGTATAATCCCTGTGGCACCACTACCTACAATACTTACGATGACTGCGAGGGCGAGCACGCGCTGACGGAACCCTTCTAGATGTTCAATCTTACGCGATATTTTTGCAATCTCTGCTTTAACCTCATCGCGAGCTGAGTCGATTCTTTCAATGAGAAACCTGGTATTTGCATCCATGCTTACCTTTCAAATCCCGCGATTGTTCGGCAACTCTTTTAGATATAGTTCTCTTAGTTCCTTATAATAGTGCAAGTCTCCAAAGGCCGCAGGATACATGATCGATCGTGGCATACGCTCACCTCTGTATTCCATTTCATCTTCAATGTGCCTTAGCCCCCACACGCAGTGGCCTAGCTCATGGAATACCAGCAGCTCTTTTCCGTAGTGCTCCATGCTCTCCCACTCAGACTGCTTCACCGTGATCCGTCTGGCCCAGATGTGACACTGCCCTGCTTGGTTATCATCAGGCACACCAAATTCTATACTCACGCCGTATGGATCTGTGTTGTATCGACGCTTAAACTCATCATAGTGTGGCCGAAACGCCGGCTCTTGCTGCGCAGATCCGCACCCACTCAAGATTAGCAGTGTGATGAGGAGAAATCTCATTAGTAGTGTTCTTCTATTATAATCAGCCCTTGTTTTCCTGTTGAATTATAACTACCGCCCAATAGGCCGCCAAGCGCCCCCACGTTGTAACCGTACGTTCCGGATGGGTTTGGGATGATCGCGATTAAGCCACCACCACCACCACCACCATTGCAACCTTGACCTGCTGTCCCACCGTTACATCCTCCCGCGCCGCTGCCAAAAGCAACGGCGTTGAGCGCTGTATAATTAGAGCTGCTTCCACCTGCACCTGGGCTACCTGGTCCCATAATACTGAAGCCACCATCGCCGCCTACTGCGTAGGCCGTGTCGCCCGCAGATCCGCCAGTACCGCCAGCAAATGTAATCCCATTTGCCGGTGCGTTGATCGTCCCGCCCCCACCGTTGCCGCCTAGTCCGACTGTTGTGGGACCACCGTTGCCGCCTGTTGCCGTCAAAAGGGATGCCCCAAAAAATGTTGAGCCACCATTCCCGCCAGCGCTGGCGGCTCGCTCTGATGATGCTCCGCCACCGCCAACTAATGTCACTTTGAGATATGTAGGGGCTGGGCCTGTTGGCGTAGTGTATGTCCCCGCACCAGGGACTAGATAGTGAATTAAGACGGTTGACCCGCCTGAGCTGCTACCGCCTGCTACCGCCCACGTTCCGTCAGATTTTAAGAACTTCGATGCCGCTGCATCACCAGCCGCTGGAGCAGGTACTAAGCCTTTCGCACCGCCGCTACCTGAGTCACCCACCATCGTGTTGAGCATGATAGTGACTTGTGAGCCGTTGAGATCAGTAGGTGCGGCAGACCCTAGAGTCGCGTTACCCTTGATCGTACTCGCGCCCATGTTAGCAAGCTTAGAGTTAGTAACAACTGACGGTGAAATCGTAACAGCACCTGTATTAATGATCGTTGCGTCACCTGACATTGCGACGTCAACTGCTGTGTTGCCCGCACCACCCACATAGATGTTGTTGTTTGAAAGTGCGCTGCTGCCCGCGGTGCCGTTAGCCGCTGAGGTTAAGCGACCTTTAGCGTCGACGGTAAAATTACCATTCGTATACGCACCTGGCGTGACAGTTGTGCTGGCTAACGTCACGGCTCCCGTGTTGATGATCGTTGCGTCCCCCGACATTGCAACGTCAACGGCAGTGTTGCCCACTCCGCCAACATAGATATTGTTGTTAGATAGTGCGCTGCTGCCTGCAGTACCGTTTGCCGCGAGAGTGATTCGACCTTTGCTATCAACAGTAAGATTCGTATTCGTGTACGACCCTGGCGTGACGGCTGTGTTGGCTAAAGTTAGCGCACCAGTGTTTGCTAGAGTGGCATCATTACTCATCGCGACAGCGACGGCCGATGCGCCTGCGTTACCCACGAAGATATTCGTATTTGGCAGAGTGCTCGTGAGCTTGCCATTAAGTTGAGTTTGAATCGAGCTTGTCGCATCGAGATACTGGATCGTAGTATCGAGCCCCTGCGCGTGTTGCGCGTCGTAGATCTGTGATGCAAGAGGAGAGCACGCAGCGGCTGTTGAGCCTGCAGCCACACACTCAGCTGGGGTTTTAATCCCCTGGCGCTGAATCTTAGCTCCTGCCCAAGCCGTCGTGGTTAGCAGCAGTCCGATAACTATGTATTTTTTAATTTTCATGTGTGTCCTCATCTTAATGATAGATCAGCCAGAGATCTTGTCCAACAGCTGGTGCGGTACCGAACGTTATTGTTGATCCACCTACTGTGTATCCGTTTGCGCCTGCCGTCTGCGACGTAACGCCGCCATCAACCGACAACACATAGCTTGCTGTTTCAGTAGGGGGACGTTGTGGGGTAAACACTGTGTTTACGCCATCCACAACTCCAACGGGAGCTTCGCTGTATACGGTGAAGGTCGCTTTCTTCGAAGTTATCTGTGTTTGAATGCTGCTCGTGACGCCGCCTAAGTATCCCAGTTCCGTTGCCGTGATGGTAGACGCCGCGGGTAGACCGACACCGTTAGTATACAAAACCCGATCAGCTGTAAGGGCTGTATGTTCCACAATCGCACCACCGCTTGAGACGATCACTCGATCATTATTTAACGCCGCGCTAGAGTTAGTCCCACCCTGTGCGATTACGGCAACGCCTGAAATATTCGTGAACGCCGGTTGTGCCCGTGTGAATGTTCCAGGGGATGTGAAGCCTGTTACAAATTGATCAGCTACGGCAGCACTTGTCGGTATCGTTGCTTGTACTGTACTTAAGCCTGCATCAACATAAGCCGTTGTTGAAAGCCTTGTAGAATTGTCAGCAGGGGCCTGCGTTGTCGCCGTTGTTCCGTTAGGTAAAGCGGGTGTCCCCGATAGATTTGCCGCAGTACCAGTCGTGTTTTGGTTGAGCGTCGGAACGTCTGCAGGAACCATTAATCGGAAAGTAGACTTAGCAGGGACGCCAGCGGCGGGACCGACGAGGAATCTATTTGCAGGTTGAAAAAGCTCACCGAAGTAAGAAGCGTGCGTCGGATTTCCTGGAATGAGCAGGAACACTAGACCTAGCAGTAATTTGTAATTCAGTTTATTTTTCATCATTGCGCCTTATTTAGTCACCCAGTTATACACGTCACTTGCATCCTTCAGGCAAACCTGAAAAATATCTGCCACGCCCGCACCACCTTGGATGACCCATGTGAGTCCTCGGCTAGAAGAGCTGCAGGATGGCTGACTTCCAGATGTGTCGTTCATGAACCCTTTTTGCGACTTTACAAGGCCGTCATTGGTGATCCGCAACCTTTCGATCGGAGTTGCGCTACCGTTTGGTGTGGTCGAGAAAACAATCTCGCCGCCGTTTGTGGTGCCGGTGACAGCTTCGGTAGAAACGATGGACATAGCCGCGGCGTAGCCAGTGCTCCACGCGCTGGCCGTCCGACCCTGTGCCGTGATGCTGAAAAGAGCATCACTCGGTTGAGTTTGCGTCCGAGCCACCAGGGTTCCTTGGGACGCTTGCGCCCGAATGTTCGCGCCTATCGTGGACCCGCCCGAGTTTGTCATGTTCAGGGTGACAAGGGTGTTTTCATTCTGAATGTTAACGGCATTATTTGCGGTTGTTCTTGAATAGAAGTTTCCGGCAAGATCGTTCGGTGTCGGGTCAGTTAAGCCCACCGTTCCGTTAATGCGCCCGGTGCCGCCACCTTGGCCGACAAAAAGGCGCGTGTTAGCGGTCTGATATTGGTAAAGACCGTCAGCGGCAAGCGTGGTTCCGTTTGAAAACATCGCTCGACTCGCGGCGAACGCAGCGGTCAATCCAGTGCCACCGTTTGCAACGGGCAAGGTACCAGAAATATCTGTATCCGCCGCGACCTGAGCGAACGAAACGGTTGTGCCGTTGGTGCGTAAAAGGCGATTTGCCGTTGCGCCCGAAGTGATTGAGGGCACACCCGTACTCGAAGTGACAAGAGCGCCTGTGTTTGCCGTGGCAAGACCCGCGATGACATTGTTGGCGCTCGAATAAAGAAGTCGATTAATGGTTGTAGAACTAAGCGCCGTGCCACCATTAGCTACGGGGAGTACGCCTGAGAGAACTTGCGACCCTGAGCCAGGGCCCGCCTGCAAAGCTCCCGTAATCTGAGTTATGCCGTTGGAGCTTGCTCCCTGAAGAACGACTGAGCGCAAAGAACCCTGCGCCACCGTCACTGTGCCAGTGCCCGACGCGCGGTTGAACTCGCAGTTAACCGTATAGGTACCAGGTCCGAGGGCTGCGGAAACATATTGATTGGGGACAGTTAAATGCTGAGTTGTGGCGACCGTCAAAGATTCAGTGACCGAACCCCCAGCAACGGCATTGATAGTTACCCTTACTGTAGCAACGGAAGCTGCGGTCGCACTCGTTAAATCTAATATGCATAGTGCCATAACGGGCGCGCTTGACGCCGTCACCGTCACCGTTGTTGTGAGGGCGTTAACAAAAGTGGTGGACGCTGAGGTGGTAGTAACGAGCGTTGAGCTTGATCCTACGGGCATAGCGCCAATTGTATTCAAGAATCCCTGACTCAGAACGAACGCGGTTGTCGCGAGTTGCATAGTGCTCGTCCCAGGCGACGCAGTCGGTGCCGTCGGCAAACCAGTCAAGTCGATTGATGCAGGGATATCCGCTGAAACAAGGGACTGGAATGATTTATCACCGCGCCAATATTGCAAGGTTGTTCCAACCGAGATGCTAGGTTCTTTTGTATCCAACTCCGTTTGCTGCGCAGTTGATACTGGCTTATTCACGTCGCTTGTATTGTCTACGTTACCAAGACCTACGTCGCCTTTTGTCACAGTCACGTTTGCACTTAGCGGATGAGTATTTATCGTGCGTGTGGCTGGTACGCCCTGGCCCCCGGGGACAATCCCGAATGTGGCAAACGCGCTTGGTATCGTGAGCAATAAAAGCAGTACAATTTTATTGAACATAGAAGTTCGTCCCGTCCGTGTATAATGTGGCCGATAAGCCTTGCGCGGGAAGAGATAATGAAGCCCCAAACTCAATCGACTCAGCCCCAAAAGGTAGGACGGTTACGGTGTTAGCGCTCCCATCGATTTTCTTAATCGTGTAGAGTTTACTTTTCCCGGCGACAAAAGAAGCCGCCGCAGATGGGAGAGTGATACTAATATTGCCAGCCGCTGCGTCTGCGTTGATCACGTTGTCAATGACACCCATGCCGTAGTTTGCGACCTTAGTGAGTACAGACACTTCAAACGTGCCAGCAGGCCCGATCACGCCTGCAACACTGCCACCGTCAACCGCAACTGTTAATGACTCAGGCGTACCCGTTGGTATTGCAGTGAGATCGATTGTCGTGATGTCGCCAACGAGCATGGTCTGTGAATGATTAAGGGCGACCGAAGCGCCGCACATCCCGCCGGTAGCTGCGAGGCTACCTGTTGCGGTATCGATAAGGACACCAGCACGCCATTGTTGTACTGCGATGTCTATTGATCCTACGGCGCCACAATTAAATGCTGACATCTTCACGCTTGAAAGCGTGAGCGCTTGCGCCCAATAGTGAGGCTCACCAAAGTTTGTTGCAGGGGCGTTTAACCCACCCCATATTTTAAATTCAATCACTCCAACTATCCCTGCGGCAGCTGCGGAGAAAGCAGCGTGATCGCCAGCTGTTAAATATCCTGATTGTACGGATGTCGCGGCGGGCATGGAAAATCCACCCGTGATATTATTGTAAGCTAACGGATCTGGCGCGCCATCAACAGACAGTGCTAAGCGCGCGCGTGCATTGGTGAAGTAGAGATTCGTGTTCTCAGGCACAGCTAGTGTGTCGAGTGTCTGAAAAGTTTTGTCGCCGCGCCAGTACTGGGACGCAAGTCCCGCTGTGATCGTATTTTCTTTAAGTAAAAGACCAGCCGAAGCAAAAGTTGAAACTCCCGTAATATTATTATCAACGTATGTCTTAATCGCTCTTTGTGATGCGTAACGCACATCTGAGTTTGTCACCAAAGTGACGTCAGTGTCTTTGTTAGCGACATTTTCTTTAAGAGCAAGCCCTGCGGCGGCAAATGCCGACACACCGTCAGCGTAGGATTTTACTGCATGTTGGGTTGGAAACAAAACAGATGAATCCGCGATAAGTCCTGGGTCGTCGGTTTTATTCGCCGTATTTTCTTTGAGCGCTATGTTGCCATCAAGATTCTCAAGCGCTGACAAAACCGTGTCAGCGGAATTCACAACACCGGCTGTGGAGACAAACCCTGTTAGCGTTGTCGCAAGCGTACTCGCGCCATTCCACACAGTGGAGCTACCACCCCCACTCGGGGTACTTGACGCAGGAGGATACGAAACGTAGCCCGCCCACAGTGGCGTGGTGCAAAAAAACGCTAGCAGGCTAAGCTTTAGTTTACGCATTATCCTATTTCCTTGCTGAACACATCAGCCTCAAGCGTGCCCGTACCACCTGTTCGCACAAACACTAACCTTGCGTACTGAAAGTATATCGCAGATAAGTTCGCAAGATATGAATCCGCGCCCGCAACGACATAATCAGTCGCAGGAAGATCAGTCCACACCACGGCGTCGTTAGAAGCCTGCACGCGCAGTGTACCTGCGGCCGTCGCTCCCACCCACACGGCTTGAAAGCAAATGCCGTCAGAGGAACTCGTCGTAACAGTTGGGCCGTTAAAGCTAGCACCCATCGATTGAGCTTCTATATAGTCAGGACGATAAATTGGGCGCATACTTTTATCCCTCTCCGTGGGTACGACACAAATTGTACTTCAAGTACGGATGTAAAGAAACTTTAGATCTATAGCGACATTCGCAAGCAACGCTGCAAGTGGCGCAGACACTGTCACTGTACTACCAACTGGCACAAGTGACTCTGATAATACTCCATCAACAACGGCTATGACATTGGCGCCTACAAACGGCACATTTGCTAGAACAAAATTTTGGTTAACTCCGTCGCGAACCCCAGATGATGGGATTTGTAAAAGCATCGTAGGTGCGTTTAATCCATCCGCACCGTTCAGCCCATTCGTTCCATTCGCGCCAGCTGGTCCTGCAGCGCCAACGCCGCCTGCGAGTGTGGCTACACGGAACCCCGTGCCTGTGGCATTCGTTAAGATGACTTGATCAGGAGTTGCAATGTCTGATGGCAACACAGGGTTAAACCCAACAACTGTCGGCCATAAAGTGAGTGCACGCGATAATTTGTCCGCGTCTTCTTGGTCCATCATCGTCTGTCGATCCATCTGTTCTTCATGGTCTTCGGCAGGAAAAAACTGTGTCGTAACGTAATCGACGTTTTGCTGACGCGGCACGGCTCGCTGGATAATCGCACGCTGAGTTGTACTCAACGCAGTTCCCATAACGATTGTCGTGTTCGGATCACCAGCTCCACCTGTGAAGGTGTACTTGCCAGCCCCAGCGCCAAACACAAGGAGTGTCGATGTCGCAGGCACAGCTGACTCGTCGATGAGGTAGACTTCAATTTGAGCGTTTAATTGAAAGGGGAAACCAATCACATGATTTGTGCTGATTCCATTCCCAAGCCCAGTAATCGTTTTTACCGTTGTGGACGATATTGTCATCTTGGCTCCATGTTTATTCTATGCACGCAGTGCTCGCTTGTACACACTTACTTGTTCCTCGGATCAAGAATGAAGTACTCTCTCTCAGGCCACAGCCCCTGCTCAGTTAAAAATCCGCTCTCATCTGATTTCTTCATGCGCTTTTCTTGGTTTCGTAAGTACTTAGGATTGCCCCACTGCCGAAGCTCGTTGAAAAGGTAATACTCCATCACATTTTTTGTGTACGGAAGCTTAAATGGCGCGGCAAACGGTGTCTTCTCAGCAATGCGCGCGACTTGTCCCATAAGCCCCTGCGCATCAACGGATGGCTTGTCTGAGAAAAGCGCATCCATGGTGGAAAACGCCAAGGTGCCTACATCTAACGCGTCTCCCACCGCTGGGCCTGCGAGAGAGGCTGTGTATTGAAGCTTAGATAAGTAAGGATTAAAGTCACTTTGTGCCGTATGCACTAGTGCGTCAGAAATGGGGCTGCCCCCCACACCCGATGCAAGCGCGCCTAAGATAAACTCAGGGTCAGTCGGATCAGGTGGTGTTTGGTTGCTGAGCATAGCGCGGGCAAATTGCTTCATAGCGTACGCCGTAGCGCCACCACCGACGAGCAGTGCAGCGCCTGCGTAATTTCGCTTATTCGCATCAGCCCCTGAGCTGAGCACACGTTTTGTCGTGTTGAAGTTTTTTACCTGCACACTAGCGAACTGTGAGAAAAGACGAAGGGTTTGCCCCAGGCCACTATTGATGTCTGTCCCGCGGAGTAAAAACGCATACTCAGCCGATCCCGATGAAGAAGATCCAGCATCAGCAAGATCATTAATTATCCCGCCCACTGTGTTGGACACGTTATTCTTAGCCGCATCAATCTCAGCTTTTGTAGCAGTCTCACCTTTTTTAATCTTCCCCGTATCCACAAGGTACTCAGTCACCGCGCTGTCAGGCACACGATCAAATGCCTCTGGAGTTATAATGTCCATGTCAAAAGGCATCTCAAGACCTTCTGCCTCTATCGTCTCTCTTGCATAATTGATAAGCTTCCACTCAGCCGCACCTGCGCCGTAGCGCTGCAGCCCATGCTGGCGTAACACTGGGTCTAAATCTGCAAAGTTCTTCTGCGCATTTGCAGCTAGCGCTTTCGCGACAGTGATCCCAACTGACGTGCGCGCAGCTCTATGGTGGGCGTCAGCAAAATTAGCCTTAGACATAAACTTCATCATGCGCCCCATTACCCCAGGCGCATTCTCGATTGTCCCAAGATCTTGTGAGAGCTTACCTAAGTAGCTATCAACAAAAATCCAAACATACGGGGCTGTTTCTACGGCAGACTTTTCTGAAATGAAACTTCGCATGTAGTGATACGTGAGGTTGCCAAGATTTGAGATGGGGTTTGTCCCAAGTGTATTTCGGGTAATCGCCATGGCTCGCGTGATGTCGTCGACTAAAGATAAGGCTACCAAAGGAAGCTTTGCTATGACCTGCGCTTGAAGAATAAACTGCACGGCTTTTGCGCGTACAGTTTTTGCTGGTACGCTTGAAAACCCAAGCGTGTGCTGTACGTTGGCATCGATTCGGCTTTTTAATTTTATGTAAGAAGCCCGCTGTTTTTCATCAGCGTTTTTTAGCGCAAGCCTAAATACTTTTTTGATATTCTCGACTGGGTTTGTACCAAATCGCTCAATCTGAGAGATGTCGTTGGCTGCTTTTTGAATCGTGCCCACCATCACATCGAAGATTGTTCCTTCGCCAAAAAGAGTATGATATTTATAAAATGCTTCAGCATCGTTAGGGAGGAGCACACGCTCTCTTGCCATCTGGCGAAGTTTGTTGCCAGGATCTTTTAGGTAAGTGGAACTGTACTCGTCAGCTTTGATCGAATCAAATATCGCAAGCAAACGTTCTTGTACTTGAGCAGGTGATAAATCTGGGAAAGATTTCTTACCGTAGTTCGCAAGTATAAAATTCGACCACTCTTCAAATCCTGCTTTTACAATCTTATCGCGGTTATGATTTTGCCTGTGTGTGTAGTCTTCGATTTTCTCAAGAAATGGATTCACACCCTTTTTCATGTCAAAAAGCTTAGTCATGATCTTGTTGTACATCTTAGCAATCCGCGCGGCTGTCGGACTGCCTGAATCCACACCAGACATCTCAAGCGTTAACTCACGATCAATTGCACCACGAGAGAGAACCTTAAGATCGTTTCTGACAGCGTGGAAGAGCTGCCCAAGAAACCTACCCTCAATCCCTTTGGCCACTGCACGCACACCACGGTTACCACCTTTGATTAAACGCGCGCTTGTGCCCGACACAAACGCAATTGCGTTGTCGCCAAGAGATTGCCCCGTGCTTGTATCAAGCAGCATCTCGCTGCCTTTTGTTATGACTTCTAAGTCAATGAGCCGCGCGGCTTTAGTGCGCTCAGCTATCCGCATAAGCTCGTTTTCCACAAGCATGTGCATCACGCCATTTAACTCAGCTGCACTCAGGTCTGGGTTTTGTTGCTTTATGCGCTCAAAACGCTCGTCCATGTCGCGGAGAGTTCGCTTGGTTGCCTCTGGTATCGACTCTTTTGCTAATTCAAGAAGACTTGTTAAACAATTAGACACGTTTACAACCCTCGCCCAAGACAGTCGGCTAGAACTTTTACCATTTTAACTCTCTTCAAATCTTGCTTGTACTGCTCTTGAATCTCAGCCATCTCTTCCGCGACACCTTGGTGCTTGTCAGGCTCTGCTTCAATTCTACTTCTGAGTGATTTCTCAGCTGCCGCTGCCTGTTCTCTGTGTAATTTTACCGGATCATCAAGACCTAAGTCTGGTGTCTTATCTAACTCAGCTAACGCTTCAACGATGCCTGGTTCATAAAAGGGTGATGTCTGCGCTGGGTCAGTGCTGTCTAACATCGCTCTGACTTCATCAGGCGATACTTTTGGAACAAGCGACGTGTCTTGTGGAGAGTGCTTAACAACTGTGGCTTTACCCTCATCAAAAAGTATTACACCATTGTGCGATGGAGCACCTGACGCATCGACATCGGAGTACTTGTACCCATCAAATCCGGCTTGCTTCACAGCTGTCTTGATCGCCTCTAAATCTTCGGGAGCGTATTTCTTCGCGTTGTCTAGCACTGTACGAATCGTGGCATCTGCTTCCATAGGTGGGAGCTTCTTACCTGTAGCTGTCTCTAATGCTTGTACGATATCTGGCAGCGCTTTGAGGGGCGTGTCGATGTCGAGCAAATCCAACTTCGGGGGTAGATTAACTTCGGCCACATCGCCAAACATATTTTGCCGAAACTTATTGTCAGATAGCTCAATCACTCCATCACCACCTAAGCCTGTCAACGAAAGCTTCTCGCCACCTGCGCCTGCACCAAAAAACGCACGATCGCCTGTGTCGTCAAGGAGTGTGAATTCATAACGAGTCTTGCTCGTGTTCGGTGGTGGCAGCCCAGCGAGTCTCGCCTGTAGCGCTGCTTCGCCAACGGCTGGGTTAATGGCCTGTCCTGATTCATGCTGTTGTAATGCGACGGCAAACCTCGTCTGCGAGATATCATTTGGGACGGTGTCGACAACGGCAGGCTTTGCGACTTTAGTTTTCGGGGGTGGCGGAGTGTCCACATCAGTGCCGGGAGCGGGAGGGGGTGGCGGAGTGTCCTCCCCAACTGGTGGGGTTTTCCCCTTCCCTTTACCTGCAAGCGCTTTCACGCCAACATGAATCCCTGTGCCGACAACGCCGCCAATAACAGAGCTTGTCAGGGCGCTGGCCACTGTGACTTCTTCACCTTCGCGTTTTAATTGCGGGGCGGCAGCTGCTTCGAAGGCGAGATTCTGCACAGTGTTGGCTAAGAAAACAGACGTGAGCCCCGCGCCGCCAAGTCCTACTGCAGTTGTCCCTGCCGCCATGAGTGGAGCCAACGCGTAATTAGACGGCTCTGTGAGTCCGGCAACAATCCCTAAAGGAATACTGAGCGCAAATTGCTTCCAGCCACTCATACCGTAGCGAGCAATTAATTCTTTTCTGCTATCCACAATTCGCTTATCTTCCGCGAACCCCCTCGCAATATCAGCATGCATGGGCTCAGTCGCATCAGGATAAATCTGGCGTGTTTCTTCAATCGTTAGTTTTTTGCGCCCTTGTTGAGTAAGCTGATAATCAAGCCCAAGCTCACGCATGCCAGGTAGACCATAGTAAGCTGCTTGTCTGAGAAACACACCACCATTTAAGTCTTCTGTCGAAGCGTCCTGCCACGTATTGATCGGTGAATTATGGCGGATAAGTCGAAGGTTCTCTTTCACCATGTCCCAAGCAGTGGGAGCGATTAAAGACTGCGCTTCATTTGCGTAGACTTCGGGGGCTGTCTGCACAGGTGCACTAGGCCTTAACTGCTCATTATGTGCTGGTCGTGTGGGCTGCGGCAGTGATGGTTCGATGTCTACATCAGCCATTATTTGTTAATCCCTGATATCGACCGGCGCACAGGTACGAAGTACACCTTTTCCTGCGTGACACTTGGCTTACCCGTATCAAGACGAAGTGGAATGCGAGAAACCTCATTACCACTTTTACCTCGTAGAATATATCGAAGCGACCACCCTAGCTCGCCTGACCCATTCGGGTCTCTTCCAAACGTTCTGGCGACGTAATTAGACTTGGTCAAAGTTTCTTTGAAATGCTCAGGCGTAATTTGCTGCATTTCATTCTCACCAGGCATCTTAATTTTTAAACCCGCCATCTCGTCAGCAAGAGGTCTATCACCATAGTCCTGCAACTTCGCCATGTCCCCTTCAGTCAGTGGGCTACCATCAGGGAGATACTTAGGAATAACAATCTCGGATTTACTCCCGTTAGCGCGACCAAAAAAAGCCCCACCGATTGCCATGACTTCAAAGTGACGGCCAATAAACTGATCGTAAACTGTCTGTGCGGCCTGATTCGTAGACGCTTTACCACTGCGAACTAATTCAGCCGCTTGGTAGGAAAGTACACGGTTAAACGCATCTTGTTTGTTTTGGTCTACGGTGTTGTCAGCGTCATGCTTAAATAGACTCGCTGTGATCTTCTGAGTTTTCGCAGCCACTGCTTGCACAACATCCGTCCAGGCTGTCTCGCCTTGTTCTTTGACCAAGCCAGCTCGCAGCTTATCCCCGTTCCACGCAAGCTTTAGTGCAGCACGTTTCTCGGTGGGGGTATTCATGTACTGGACAAGAGTGAAATCTTCCATCGCCTTATCTTGGGAAGAAAGCCGATCTATAGTTTTAGCGTAGTGTTTGTCCCCAAGAAGCGAGCGCAAACCGTCCATGTACGCGATGCCTTCGTCGACTCCTTGCATAGAGTCAGTCATTTTAGTTTTTATCGAAGACATGGTGCTGGTGAAGCCTTCAGGCATCACTTCATTGACTGTGCGCTCACCGCTTCTAGCTCTCGCTTGGATGGCACTATCAAAACGTGTGAGTATTTTTTGGACTTTGGTGGCGTTCTCAGGGGTAAAATTCCGTCTGTCGGAAAAATCGACTTGTTCAAATGTACGTTTGGCCTCTGGATCACTCTTAGTCAAAAATGTAATAGGCGCGGCATGAAATTCAGATTGATTCTTAGCAATAGCTGCGTTGAGTTTATCATTCAACTCTGCTACTTCGGAGCCGCCCACTGTTTCTGGGTCAACGCTACCATCGTTAAACTCAAGCGCGTCTCTCTTCGCACCTGCGCGAATAAGCTCTTCTTCCTTCTTTAGTCTGCGTACCTGCTCTTTAGTACTGGGTTGACCAAATGGGTTAGCGTCGCCTGTGTAAATTGGTAAGAGTCGTCCCAACGCCTCACCGACTCTTACTTTGGAAAGCATACCAACTATTTTCTGTGCTGGCTCACCATTGGCGATCTCTTGCGCTGCTTGGGCTCTTAAGAGCACTAAACTTTCTTGTGGAGCAAAGCGTCCTCGCTCAGCTGCCTTGGCGATGTCGTCAACTTTGAATGAAAAATCTGAGCTGCTTTTTTGTGTGTACGACTTTCTCATGGCAAGCAACTGATCAATAAATACATCGCGAGGTTCTGGGTGAAGCGCTTTATCTACAGATGGTAGGGAGTAGTCTTTTGCAGCTCTGCCAATTTCGTCTTGAGGATCTATTACGCTAGGGATTCCAGGTGTGCGTTTTTTTCGAGTAAGAATCGCTAGAAGGTCGTCAATGGCTCCAATAGGGCCTTTGGCGATATCCGTTTCCTTTCCATCAACAATTCCTTTAACAGACGCGACTGTTTCGCCTAACTTTATTTTATTAATGTGACCTGTGAAAAACTTCATCGCATAATCGTTAGAGACAACGCGCAGTTCTTCGGCGACTCTGTTGCGGTTAAGACCATTAGCCGCTACGTCATCACTTAAACGTAGCGCGAGCGCGCCCATCTGCTCATGCGCGTGCTCAATTTGGGGATCAGTCTCAATTGAATTCCCGGTTAATGTCTGCCATTGCTTGCGTTGCTCAGTTCGATAATCAGCGCGTTTCACAAGCTCAGTTGAATACACAGACTTAATCTCATCCGTCAGCGCACTCAGACCTTGCTGCTGAAACATCCTCTGGCCAAGGCGATTGGGCATTTCAGCTTGTCCACGGCGGTACTCTTCGTTTGACCAATCACGGAACTCTTCTGTAATCGTGCGATTGGCTTCAGTCCCAGGGTTTTTAATAAACGCGCCTGTTTGATCCACCATGTACCCACCGACACTTTGGATCTCTAACTCCTTTTTCTTCTGAAGGGACCTCACACTTAACTCAGCCATCTTTGCGTTGTTCGCTTCAGTGGCCTCCATTTTTACCATTTCATCAAACGCGTCAAATCCGACTTGCACCGCTTGTTGTCCGGCTTGCGCGAGCGCTGTCCCAACAATGCCTTGCTGTCCTGTGTTCAGGTCCGCCCCGCCGACATCAAGTGAGATTCCAGTTTGTTGGATTGGTATGGTGGGCATTATTTTGTTACTCCGGGGAGATCTTTGACATCGGGGGATGGCGCTTTCGCATTTGAATAAGAAGAAGCTGCTCTACCGCCTAGTTGAATCCCCGTGGAAATAGCCGAGATATCACCGGCTGCTTGGATATCGCTTGAAAGTTTTAGATCAGCTTCGCCACCAAGTCTAAGCATCTTTGCTTTCCATTCAGCTTCGCGTCTTGATGTCATAAGGTTTTGTTCTAAGTCTTTTCGCAATCTCATAATGCCACTGACTCGCCCGCCGTAGCCTTCTAACCCCGTATAATGCCCAGCAAACTTTTCGGCGAATTGTGACTTATCTTTCATCAACTGCTCATTGATGAATTGACGCTGCAGTAGCTCTTGGGCTTGCATTCCTTTTAGTGCAGCTTCTCTTTCCTGCGCCTCGGCTTGCGATCTTGCGGCTGACATCTGCCCATAGATCTGAACTCCCGCGCCGATTACCATTGCGGATACGACGATGTAAGACATTACTCGACTCCTTTTGCGTCTAGCTCGGCGTAACTGCCCACCGTCAAGATTCGCTCTAGTTCGTCAAGATCTACAATGTTGTTAGGATTTGTATGCACGTTTGTCCAAACTGCTTCTTCAATTGCATGTATCGCGCGCTTAGCCCCAAACGTGGACAGCACAGTCGCAGGCGCTTTAATCCTTGTTGTTTTCCCTGCATCGTACACGAGCACTTCGCCTTGACTTAAAATGCAGTAATGATTCGTAACGTGTATGCGCCCGGTGAGTGTCACGCCCTTTGGAATTGTGATCTCGCGAAGATACACACCCGTAGCGAAATAGTGGCGTGGGGTGATCTGAATCTGCACGGGGGCGCTTTTGAGGATATCCTCTAGCGCCATGATTGCTGCACGCGACTCAGCCACTAAAAGCTCACTTTGTTCATCGCGTTTGACTACTTCTTCAGTCATTCGATAATCCTTCCATGACTATACTAACAATAGAGAATGGAAGAGGCTGCCGCTGTTCGATATAAACCGTCCCATCGCGAACATAATCAGACTGAAGAAGCACTTCTTTGCTGCCTGAGAACAATTCAGCGCTTTTATTCATGGGTACGCCGCCTGTCCTAAATTGCACTTCTTCTAATTGTGATTGCAGTCCTGGCGCACTAGGCCCCACAAAAGCAGAAAGCGTTTTATAAAAATGAACAAAAGATTTGGTGATACGTTTCATCGCCGACTGCGCCGACCCAATCTGAGACCCAGCCTCCACTGGTACTGTCTCGATAATTGATGCGTAAGCAAACCCAAAGGCTAGCCAATACTCATTACTAGGTAGCCCAGGGTAATCAGGTAAATCACTCCAATCCATGTCAGTGTCTTGCACAACGCCGAACAACACCTGCCCCTGCGAAAGCGTGAACATTCCGTTTGCTTCACTATTTGCCGTGGCTTGAACAAACCTTCCACCTAAATGCGCCATAGCGTACGTGGGTGTAACAGAGGCTTGGTACACGACACTTGCGTCGGTAAAAATAGATTGCGATGCGATAATCTGCGAGTACGCGGTAGGTGAATAAACATTATTCCCACGCATGGTCTCAACTGACCACACGAAGTTAATCCCATTCACTCGACGCACGACCATCCACAAATTATCTCGGTTGGTCATCTTGTCTAAAATTACGGCAACACTAACCACGGCCCCATCGCACACAAGCTGTGATACGGGTTGGTCGGCGTCAATCGTACCGAGAGCAGGGACAGACGAACTATTATACCCGCCTAATTCGTGAGAGTGCCAAAGGCTAATATTAGTCTTTTTATTCCGTGTGAGACCCTTCCAATTTCCCGCATTATCAATACACCAAAGGGTTTGTCTCGTCTGATCCCAGACTAGCTGCGTGATCTCTCTTGTTGCTTGTGTTGCTACATAATAATTATTAGGCGGCGGGCCTGGGAACTCGTCGTAGAGATTCTGCACCTCTTCGGCTACAAAACTTTGATCATAAAAACTAAACGCAAGCGATTTAACGGTACTACCATCGCGAGAGACAAAGAAAATTTCATTGCCGGTGTACGCGATTAATCCATTCGATCCATACTCACTTTGGCGAGCCGCACTGACATTTGTTAGAGAAAATGGGCTCGTTTCATCGGGGACTGATAGGGTCCATTCACTTTGGTGCGTGCCCACTAAAAGCGTGCGCGCTGATTTCATCCAGACAATTCTAGCGCGTGTGCCTGCCTGTAAAGTGGCTGTGAAGGCTTCGGCCCCCGCAGGATTCACCTCTGGATTCAGTACCGTTTCTTCAGATAAAACTGCAAAATTTGAAGCCTTCGTCCACCAAATGGAATCAGGTAAAAGCGCACTCCCGCCGTAGCCTATCCGACTTTGAAACGCTTCAATCGTACCAGGCCAGCCTCTTCCATTTGACCAAGCAGGCGCCCACCACGTAGCAACGGGTCCGACCCCGCCAAGATTCACGACAACGTCAGCTGTGAACTTTTGAACGGCTGGCGTAAAATCAGGTGGCCCCGCAGGTATCGGTACGCTTGTAATTCGGACGACGCCGCGCGCACCAGCGATGTCGACTTTAATCAAAGTCCCCACGTCGCCAGCTAAGAACACTTTGTCACTCATAGTGACCGTGATCGACCCTGCGACTGCTGATGCTGTGAACGTTTCAGCCGTTAAATTTTGGGCTAAATAAGGCACTGCATCTCGTGCGGCTACCCCTGTGAATTCTTCAAAAGAATAGGGGTAGGCTAAGAATTGCGTTGTTGGATACGGAAGGATAAAGCGTATTTCCATCGGCTGCCGATTTGGCGTCACGATGTGTAAGATGTCCCCAATTTGTAAGTATCTGGCGTTTAACAAATCCGCGCGCGTCCAAACAAAATTAGTCGCAACCCCATTTTTCAATACGACAATTGGGTATTTTGATGAAGGCGCGAACACTTCAGCTTGCGTTTCTTGTTGTGAGGAAAAAGCCCAGATAAGACCCGTAGTGCCACCGGCACGCATGGGTACACATTCAATGATGTACTCAGCACCGTTAGCTGCGACAAATGGAAATAAAACAGGTGCTGCGTAATTCGTCGAGACTCCAGAATCGAAATATTCAAAGTCTTGATGTATGGTTCCAGGGCGTCTATGCGCGCCACCTGCAAAATACGGGATCATGTTCTTCATCGTCGTACACGAATGCGTATACGACGGCAGATCAGTACGACCAAGAGCCGTAGGTGAAATCTCACCACCTAGAAGAGAGTTCTTAATCGCGCGAAACTTTGCCAACACTCCCCCTTATCTTCGGCTATTTGTCCACTCATCGGCGATCAACCCACGTAAAGTGCCTTCAGCACCATCAGTAGATCTGGCTGCGGCTAATGCTGCACGGTACATGTTACCACAAGAAGTCTCGCGCTCTGTTGACTGCGTTAATGCGTAAGCGATGTTCATCGCAATTCGCCATGACATGACTTCGGCAAACGGCGGACTCCAAGAATTGTAATCCACGTTTCTAAAAATATACCTAATCTTGATCTCAGAATCATTGGCGAGAATTTTCTTCCCCTCAACCATCCACCCCTCGCCGCCCATTGGATTATTGGATGCCCCCGTTCGCCACCCACTCCAAGAACCTAAAAGGTCAGACTCAACTTCAAGCACGCGAAGACAATCGTTTGGTACATCAAACTCATGCTCATACTCATATTCGGGGACAACGATTGTAGGGGTAATCGTCGCCCTTTTAATCGCAAAATTCCAAGGATGTGAAGTCATCACCTCATCTTGAAGTAAATCAAACACAGACTTTATAATCTGCGCAGCACGCGTTTCTTGATCAATAGATTGAATCGGAGCTTGTCCGACTTTCGCTAGCGCAGAATTACATATTGCGGTTTGTGTGACCATAAAGATTGGCCCTGAGTAAAATGGGGTAATTACTCAGGGCCTTATTCCTTACTCGGTGACGTACGTTACGGCAATTTTGATCGTCCCAGCCACTGTGGTGATCGCTGTCATGGTGACAGACAACTGTGTTTCCACGGTAAACTGTTTACCAAAACCAGGCACGTTGACTTCATCAGACATCTGTACCGTGTTGGCGGCAGCGTTGAGATTGACGGCGGTCAAAAACGCGTCGTCATCAGCAACATCCACACCGTTGGCTTCATAACCAAACTTACACGAACCAGTTGCACCGAGGTCGTCGTGACTCAAAGTCACTTCAACCACGCGCGCACCAGCGGGCAATCTCATGAATTTGATCACGTCAGCTGCGCCGATCACACCGGGGGCTGTGTAATAATCGTACGCAACATACGCGTTGCCTTTAAACTCAGACGCTTCAAACAAAGTCTTTGGCGTGGTCGCGTACTTAGTCGCGGCAACGCTATAAACTGTGGCCATTGATTCTCTCCTTTAAAATTAATTAAGCTTTGACTAAAATGCTGACAACTTTTTCTTCTTCCAAGCGAACGCCACCAAGATCCATGCTTGCGTACACTTGAACCGAATAAGACTTGTCTTCACGCTCGTCGATACGGCCCTTCATCTCTTCGTTCATACCAAGGATGAGACCATCAGAAACGAATGCGAAGCAAGCGCGGTCAGTCACCTGCACAGCCGTTCCTGCGCCGGAGTAAAGTCCATCAGTGCCCCACAAAAACGTGCTGCCATCATACGTCGATGCAAGCGGCAAACGCTCAGAGTGGATGAATTTGAAACCTAAGAAGGTATCAATTTCGCCAGCAACTAATGCCTTAACTGAGTTGTAATCAGCACTCGTGAGTTGTGTTTGACCAAGAAGTGACTGAAGATCCACTGCGCGATAAACCAAGTAGCGCTGACCTTCAACTTCAGCTGCGTCAAATTTAAACTTGGCATCAAGAAGTGCATTCAAGTTCAAATAATCAAGCGCATTGAGTGAACTCACAGCTGCGATCTTGTTTGAGTTACCAAGAGCAACGTTAGTCGTTCCGCTTTCGCCTGCACGTGCAGTACCCAAAGCTGCGTCGATCAAAACGTCATCCATCGAGCGGCCAAGAGCATTGCGAGCAGAAATGGCGTACTCATTCTCAGGGCTATGAATCTGCTGAAGCTTGTCTTTGCGATCAACTAAAGTTGCCCACTCGTACATTTCAGTCGTGATCATACGTCTTGAATGTTCGATGTCCAAGTTTGGAGTATCGCTGTTACGGCTTGGCTTTTTCTGTGCTGTCGCAAGACCCAAGCGGTCAAAAAACTCAGCCTTACCTTTGAAAGTCTCTTTGCGCACAAGAGGTGCTAAACGCGACCCCTTCTGCTGAGCCAACTGGTATACATTCGCCGCGTATTGCTGAACACGCCACTGTTCTATCTGGAAATTCATGTTAATTACCTTTCGTTAAAATTGGTTGAAGATGCTGGCATCCTCGGTTACCCCAAACGAAAGATAGTTATCCCTTGCGGGCTACCCTGATCTTACCGCCATGTAAGATCGAAAAACACTGGGCCGAATATCATTAATAATGACACCGATTGGGACGCATGCCAATATAAATGCGCTTATCCAAGCGCCCGATATCGCAAAGCCATATCATCCACTGCCTGCTTATGCGCAGGGTGCGCTTTATCAAAGTATGGATGTTGCTGGTTGCCCATGATCTCGTTGATCTCACGACGAACCTCATCAGGGGTCTTCCCAAACTGACCTTCGCCTGCGCCTCGGATCTTATCCTCGCCAAGAAGTGCGCCTGCTTTTGCCATAAGACGAATAAGCTGTGGGTCGTTGCCAAATCCTGTGTCGTTTAGGTGCTTAATCAAATCAGGCCCACCAAGCTCTCGCACAGCTGCTTGCGCAAGAGATATCTGCTTTGTGTACCCTTGGCCCCACTCTGTCTTGAGCCCTTCAATCCCTTTTGCCTGCTCAGCCTGCAGCCCCTTCATGGCTTCATCAGTAAATTTCTTCTCATTACCGAGATACCAATCCATCATGCCTTGAGCTTGCTTGGGTAAAAGCCCCACTTTGTGCGTCATTTCCTTAAACTCTTTAGCGAACTCGGCATTTACTTTGTTGCCATCAGGAAGCTTTATCTCAAAATTGTCTGCATCTGGCTGACCAATGGCTTTATAAAACCCAGCCCATTCTTCATCCGTTGCTTTCTCACCAGGTACGATTACGCCCTTTTTTCCAATGAGTGACTGCGCGTGCACATACGATTTTGCCAGCGTCCCAACGTCAGAAAACTGCGCTAGCATCCCGTTGCCTCGTAAATCTTCAGGTAGCGAGTCTTGCCATTTCTTTGCGCCTGCATCCACTGGCGCTGCATTACTTCCCGCACCCGGTGTTCCTTGTACTCCTACGTTACCACTTGCCCCTGCGCTACCTGCACCCGCGGCGGCACCTTCGCCGTTACCCGCTCCGGCAGACCCAGTTAATTCAGTACTCATTCAATATCCCCCGCTAAAAGTTTATCAAAATCAGCCAAATTAATTTTTGACTGATGTAAAATGTGTAACACTACCGAACGTTGCCCTTCAGACAACGCGTTTCCATCATGCGCGTTTAAGATGTGAAACTTATTCATCAAATCAAACAAAACTTTCCTTCCCATCTCACTTGCAAAAATATTCTTATACGCGATAATACGCGACCGAGCATCTCCTGCTACTGCTCTCATACCCCTTCTCCCTCACGCTGCACTTGAGCCATCTGAGCCATTCCCGGAGCTGTCTGCCCAACGACCGCTGCTTGATGCGCTTCTTGTTGTTGCTTAACAGCGGCGGCCTGCGCTTCAGCTCTAGCTTTTCTCTTCTCTTCCACCTCACGGCGAGGTCTAAATATTTTAGCCGTCACACCGTACACACCAAAAACATTGCGCACACCCTCATCAGCGTTAAGAATGTCTGCTGCGCCAGGGTCAAGCTGGAACAAAGGAGCTGCGACTGAAATCGCACGAGCGAGATTCTGCCCCTCACTCATCCTCTGTGCACGAGCAATGAGCGATGAATATCTTACGTCAAACTTCTTACCCTGCACTGCCTGTGGCGCTGGTGGGATAAGCCCGCGACGCACCATAATCCCAAACACGCGCTCAATCACGGGACGCAAAAACTCAAAATGCTGGCGACCAAGCACTGGCCCCATGAGCCTAAGATTCTCCTCTGTACGCTGCATCACTTCCGTTGCCGTCATCTGCGGACCTTGAGAGAGCTGTAGCTGATCTACATAGAATCCTGCTCTGATTCTTTTTCTGACATCTTCGACCGCTTGATACCCAAAATCAATTCGTGCATCAGTAATGAGTGGACGAATAGGGGGCTCACCAGCTCTAACAACAGTGAGACCGCCAGGCACCAAGCGAACACGCCCGATAACTCCGTCATCTGTCACCATCATCGGAGGGTTAATTGTTTTCTGCGCCCCTTGGAGTGTTGTCTCCATCATCTTGTTGACCATCTTAATGTCTGGCAACATATCCATCCCAGGACCACGCCCGTAATTCTCGCCTGTAGTCTTAGTCCAACGAGGCACAGCAAACGGGAATTCTTTAAACCCACCTTCGTGTAAAAATAGATGCTTATCTTTTAAAAGATACTTTGATTCATATGGGAATGTCTTGCCGCGCTCACCGTCATCAGAGCTTGGATGCACACAATGTAAAATCGTCCAATCATCCTCGCAGCCCTTTTGATGTTGATCCTTTACCCACTCAGGTAAATTATCTAACCCAAATTCTTGCACCACTTGCCTAGGCTTCCAGTTAAACTCCCGGTAGACCGTATCGATGAGCCCAAGATTGTTCTCCTCAATGTAAACTTCTTTCATTGAGCGCGCACCGAAATGCACAATCTTATCGTCGTGCTCCCCAATGTAAAGCGTCGACGTACCAATTGACCCAATGTCGATGTAAACTTCGTGTACTTCAGTCTGAAAATTAGAATTGTTTAAGACAGTGAACATGCGGTCGCCAGAGTCTTGTAACCAAGCCTTCACTTCTTCATCTTCATCTAAAACCGGATCACCCATGATAAGCTCAAAGAACTTCGTCGCAGGATTGGTTAACATCCCATGAAGCATGCCAGCGAGCATCTGGTTACTCATGATGGCTGTGGTATCAAACAAATCCGTGTTCTTTTTGTCACCAGGTGTGGATGTGCGCGTAATATCGTTTTTACGAGGTACGATAAAATCCATGCACTCTTGCCAGTGCGTTTCCCACACAGAGCGCTCTGACTTTAACTTATCAAATTTCTTACAATACTCTTGGGCGCGTTTTTTCTTCGCCTCTTGCCCGTCACTAGCGTCCCCGTAGTCAGCCATGTATAAACCCCTTTAAACTGTCGCGCCTAAAACTGTTTGATTGCTTCCCTGACTACTTCCCAAGATTGACTCACGGCGCCCCGGCGCTTCTTTAGATAGCGCCACATACTCTTCATGCGCACGTAGCCTCTCCTTATCCGTCTTCATCCAGTCATAAAACCCTGCGTAGGCTTCCGTCACACCTGGATCAGGCGAATACCCTGGACGATCTTGGGCTGAAAATACACGCGCGCCTCTGAGCTTCGCCCCCCCGCCAGATTGCCCAGCTGGTGATGAAATATATTGCTCAAGCAGTGTCGGGTTTATATTGAGCCTTGCTCCCAACGGGTCGCGCACACTAGCGGGCTGTGCTGATGAGTTTGGGTCTAAAACCTGTCCTTCAATCCCACCAGTTGGGTTTTCCTTAAGCGCCATGCGCGCACGAATGCGACCAACTGGCCCATCAATGGGTCGTTGTATCGACCCTGGTATATATTGGTCATAAGGAGTTTTTATCGCCATAATCCCTCACTCGTAAATGTTATACTCAACATCAGCCGTTGGCTCATCGTGAGCCTGTCGTTGGCTAGACATCTGATTTAAAAACGCACTACTCCTCGAATCATCTCTTGCGCCTAACCCAAACTGTTGAAACGCGTCGCTGCCGTTGCTTGCCCAGTTGTGAAGTGGGTTATCCTGAAATACGTTATTCTTAGAATCCCACTTACGCTGATAGTTCGCAAGTGCCTTGAGTCCCTGCTTGCACTTGTCTTGATCAAACTCACACATCGGTATGATCATCCTCGCAGCATTGATCCCCTCACGCTTCGTGCCCACCCTCGGCACTATCGTAATGTTTCTCACACCGTGGTCACGAAATATCTGCACCTGCGCTTTGCCCGTCGAGAAATCTCTGGCCTGCGCATCATGCGGCAATACAAATCTCCCAAAGTTGTAAGGCTTACTGCGCACATCTCTTAAGACGTCCGGGATGCTCGCCCCTGAGATTTCGAAATAATCGATGACCCTGTGCTGCCCTCGTAATGTTTGTACGAACCAGATCGCGCACATGTCGTTGATTCCAAGATCCCAGTAAGTGTCAACTGGGAGGGATGGGTCGTGTAAGACTTTGGTGATGCGACCTTGCTTTTCAGCCGCTGATAACTCTTTAGTAAAATACGCCCCAACCAAGCCCGCTGAAAACGAACACTCAAACTCTTGCTCAAACTCTTCTTCTGCCATCGTGCGACGAGCTGACTCCAACTCCTCTTGCCTAATAAGCCCCGTCTCAGAGGCCTTAAACTTCGCACTATACCACTCATGATCTTGCCCACTTTGCGCATACTCATATAATTCATAAAACGTATTCGTCCCCTTCGGCGTCCCAATAAATATAGCCCACCCACGACGATCACTTAGCGTCGGCCGAATGACTGTCGTCCACGCCTCTGGATTCATCTCAGCAAACTCATCTAAGATACATCCATCAAGATAAATCCCGCGAAGACTGCCTGGATTCTCAGCTGACAAAAGCATGATGCGCGCTTTGTTGCTCGGTATCTCAACTCTCAATTCCGCTTCGTTAAACTCAACACCGGGGATGTTAATGCAAAATGACTTCAGATAATCCCACGCAATACGCTTTGCCGCCCCGTAGGTTGGCGCAAGATAAGCAAACCTAGGCATAGGCAGCTTTGAACGCAAAGCCTTATCAATCAAATGATTTATCGCCCACACAGTCTTGCCAAACCTACGATGGCACACGATTACGTTAAATCTTTTTACAGATAAATGCATGCGCGCTTGAAGCTCACGAGGTGTGTATCCCGTTGAGATGTCAGTGGGTGTGTCACTATCAATCACAATAGGCTTACGCATTGTCTGTGCTCACATCACTCTTTATCGTGCCATCTGAATTTAACTCTATCGCCTTATCGTTTTCTGAAATCGGCACACCAGTACTGATGTTGAATGTGAGTGGCCTATCCGGATCACCGCTTAGTTGCGTCTTGTTGCCGTACCTGTCAGGATTATTAACTTTTGCTCCCCACACATATCCGTCAAACTTAAGCCTCGCTGCTGGCACGTCGTCTTTGTCAATCGCTGCTTCAGCCGCCCTCAGCGCCTCTTCCTCAAAATGCAGCGCCCGCACAACACGCGCCCCCTCAAGGGCTTGACGTAACCCCGCATCCTCTTTCACCCACCGCAAAATCATGCCGTACGATGGCATCCCATCCATCGCCGCTATCGCATGTAACGATAATCCCGATGCGTAATAATCCTCAATCGCTGCCTGCATCTCAAGCGTTCTGTACTGGTAGGTTGACCTCGGTGACATCGGCGATGTGATTGTGCCGCGAGATGTAATGATCATCGCTGGTTTTAATTCAGATTGTGGTTGGGTGGAGAGTGGCTGTGGTGGCAGGTCTTTGGATGTTTCAGGTGGTGTGTTGTCGTCGGGCATTGGTTGGTTACAACGCCCTATTTGAAAATATCGACGACAACATTCGCATAACTAATGGTGGCATGAGCGGCTATATGTGACAAGTTTGATTTAGTTACACGGTGCGTCAAGATTCACCGTGAAATTGGTGCCGGTCGCCGGAGTCAACCCACACACCATCCCGCATCCCGAATCTTGGGGGTACCCCCCGTCAAGAGACCCCCACGCCCCTCTTTATTTAGTCCTTGACTTCCCATAACATGCTGACATCCATATGGAATTTTTACATAGTGTCAAATGTTTACACACTATTAGACCGGTCGCTTAGTAATCATTCCCGATAGTTACGGTTGGCACACTAAGTGCTTATATACTTGACAAGCAGCAATCAAGCAGCAATCACGCTGCATGATTGCTGCATGTACAGGAGATAACGACATGCTCACCATCATAGCCGCGGTATGGGTCTCAAGCATCTTCATCGCTCTACCCTTAACCCTTCCCATAGCGTGCCTGAGGCAATGGTGGTGACAGGGTGTAACTTTGAGTGACGCTTGACAAAAGTGGGCCAGTAATAAGCGCTAAAAGATGAATTGACGCGGTGCTAACCACAGTTCACGACACAGTTCTTTTTTTTGAAATGTGTCGCCCGAAACGCGCGCTGATGTAGGCTCGGCGGGGAACTACATTGCACTACATTTGTTTCAACTCTATCCCTACCCTATATATATATATAAAATATGACTTTTAGAACTCAAGAAAAGAATTGTACATATTGTAGTTTTACCGAATTTTCCCCCGATATCGGAGGCTTATCCCACTACATCACATAATGTAGTGTAATGTAGTTGCTTTGACGCACCGCACATAATAAAAGCCTCAACTATTATCTTGACGGACAGTTACACTTATGACACAATGCCCCATAACAACTAAGCAACGATTAGAAATGAGGACTTAAAAATGACGAAGAAAAAAATAGTATGGTCGGCTTTCGACAAAAACAATCTCGCACCGCTGCATGAACACTATGATGGACAAATCACTGCGCAACCTGCATATTTAGAAGTCGCATTTGATGACGATGACGCAGTACAAATGCGTTTTGGGATAAGTAGTGATGCAGGACAACCCGCTAGCGTCTACAGCAGTGAGATTTTGCGTTTCAGCGTCTCGCCTCAAATTTCAGTCACTGCAATGCGAAAAATTGCCGCTTGCTCGAAAATTGCGGGTTTTATCGAACGCATTGCAGCTGGACACACGATCGATTGTTACAGCTCAAATAGCGAAGTATCGATGACAGCCGACGCGCAAGATGCTGCAGATTCGCTCGCGGACTTGTTGCAGTATGCTCGCTGGTCTAACGCAGAAGTCGAAGCTGACGCAATCGGAAATTACTAATAATGAGCACTAAGACAAAATCAATCCCGAATCCTTACGCTAGAAAAATCATAGTAGCTTTCAAAGTCAACTCCGACGAGATGCGTCGACTCATTGCTGAGGCGCAAAAATTTACGGGCGGCAATATCTCGCTACTCGTGCGCAATCGAGCGCTCAAAATTCTGTTCAGATAACAAACAAACAAAAAACCGTCAAAGGAGGCGGTCATTAATGGAAACTAAAAACACTCTGCAGGAAAATATTGTTGGTAAATCAGTAATTGTTCGCGCAAACGTCGCGGGGGTACACGCCGGAATTGTCGTAGCGATTGATTTCGCATCGAGCACGATTCAGTTATCGTCAGTGCGCAGACTGTGGCGTGTATACACTCGTGACAGCTCGGGTTCAATTTCCGACGTTGCTGCAAATGGGCTGAAAACCGGCTCAGAGCACAGTATCGGGGCTGTGTTGCCGACTGTTACGATTATAAACCCAGCGGGGTTAGAAATTGCAGAGATGACGGCGGAGGCCTGGCAGTCGGTGCTGAAATATGGCGCATAACGTGACAACAATAAACACGCGTCGGCCCGCATACAGGGACGGCATAGAGTTGCGCACAGAAGGTGAGATTTTCACAGCACCGGGCGGCGAAATAGTCGAGATTCTCTACGATAGCCGCGGTAGAAAATCGTATTTCGTGGAACTCCCCGGCGCGGTGGCGTGTGCACACGGAGATAGCGTAGTTGAAGCTATATTAGAAGCGCGCGAAAAACTCGGGATATCAGAGCCACTATCAAACGCAGAAAAGCTAGAGTACCGGGCTGAAAATTTTCGATTTTCAGTCAGCTTGTTTAAACGTCTCACGAAAGCGTGTCGTAGCGGCATAAAAACATGGTTAGACGAGCGCGGATTGGACGCTGACGTCACTATGACGATCCGGCAACTTAAAGACGCCGGAGGCGGCAAGTGGGCTGACGCACTGGAACGGAGTTTACAATGACGGGCGTAATAGACGGTGGCGGTGGCGGATACGGAGGCGGAGACGGAGACGGATACGGATACGGTGGCGGTGGCGGTGGCGGCGGATACGGTGGCGGGCGAGGATACGGATACGGAGACGGATACGGAGACGGATACGGAGGCGGCGGCGGTGGTAGCGGAGGCGGTGGCGGGCGCGGAGACGGTACCGGTCGCGGAGACGGTAGCGGAGGCGGGCGCGGAGACGGTGGCGGATACGGAGACGGATACGGATACGGATACGGATACGGATTCGGAGGCGGATTCGGAGACGGTGGCGGTGGCGGTAGCGGTGGCGGAGTTTTACAA
>Ga0163154_10001167_pt1 | contig 40765 bp, 54 predicted proteins | sample OliLakLV19MP9P1_FD_148649 | JGI IMG/M metagenome (GOLD analysis project Ga0163154, IMG submission 148649) | Freshwater microbial mat bacterial communities from Lake Vanda, McMurdo Dry Valleys, Antarctica - Oligotrophic Lake LV.19.MP9.P1 | ecosystem: Environmental > Aquatic > Freshwater > Lake >... | reverse complement strand
CGCCCCGTCCGTGCCAAAACAGACCCAAACCCCCGTACAGCCGATCCTGAGCACACCGCGCCCCAATCCTTCACCCTCCGCGGCGCCCCGATGTCGGGCACCAACTCCAAGCGCATTGTCCGGTTCGGCAACCGGGTGGCCTTGATCAAGGCCGCCCCCGCGATCCAGTGGCAGGCCAGCATGGTCGAGCAACTTGTGGCGCAACGGCAACACCCGACCACAAAAAGCGACGTAGTGCTCACGCTACACATCTACCGCGCCCGCAACACCGGCGACGTGGACAACTTCCAGAAGCCGGTGTTGGACGCGCTCGAAGCCGCCGGCGTGCTCCACAACGACCGCCAGGTCGTTGAGCTGCACACCTACAAGCGGCTGGACCGCGACCACCCGCGGATCGAGGTGCACATGCAGGCCGCCTGACCGCCGCCCCTTGTCACCCCTTGTGACACGCGGTACCTTCGCGCGGGTATGCGCGCCCCCTTTCCCGACGACACATGAGCTTCCCCGCCTCCGAGGCGTTCCGCGAAGACAGCCGAGTGACGCCGACCCTGATGCGCGTCTACAAATTCTGCTACGACCACCTCGACCGCTGGCAGCGCCGCGAGTGCAAGCTCGGCTGGGTCGAGCATGAGCTCAACCAAAAAGCGAAGCGCGGCGACGAACGCACCGACCGCTCCAACGTCGCCCGCGCACTCCGGTGGCTGGTCGCGGCAGGCTACCTGATCGAGCACAACCCGCAGCCCGGAAAGCCCCGCTGGTTTACGCTCGCGCACTCCGTCCGTCATCCGGAGCAACAGGTCGCAGCCTAGGGTGTGGCTGGGACGCCCACGGTCCGCCGGCTCCCCGGTGCTGGAATCCACCATACTGCGGCGTGCCTACTCATCCCGCGACGATCGCGCCCCAGACGCTGACGGAAAAAACTGCGCAAAAATTTGCGCCGGCCCCGAAACACGGGGGCGCCCGGTTGCCGATCAGCAAAGGCTCGCACGGCGGCGGCAAGAAGGGCCGCTCGGGGCGCAAGCCAAATGAATTTAAGCGCCGCATGCAATTGCTGGTCGCCAATGTCGGGACGCATCGGGAGCTGGCGAAGATTCTGAAGAGCGCCGAGCACCCGCATTTTTTGGCCGCGTACAAAATGGCGGCCGAGTTTGGACACGGGAAAGCGGTGCAAGCCATCGAGCACCACGGCGAGGACGGCGGCCCGCTGGCCATCGAGATCACGCACGAGATTGTTGACGCGCGTGCGGATTAAACTGCGGCGCCAGATCCCGCGGTGGGGCGTGGCCCTGCAGCGCCCCGCGCGCTTCAAGGGCGCGAAAGGCGGCCGGTCCTCCGGAAAGTCGCACTTTATGGCGGAAGAGTTCGTGGAGCGCATGGTGCGCCGCCCGAACGCGCGCATGGTGTGCATTCGCGAGGTGCAGCGTTCGCTCAAATTTTCGGCCAAGTCACTTATTGAGGCGAAAATTGAGGAGATGGGCGTCTCGTCGCACTTCTCGGTACTGGCGACAGAAATCCGCAGCAAGTACGGCAACGGGGTGGTGATTTTTGAGGGCATGCAGGACCACACGGTTGATTCCATCAAGTCCTTGGAAGGCTTCGAGGTGGCGTGGGTCGAAGAAGCCCAAAGCATCAGCCAGCGGTCGCTGGATATGCTGATTCCGACGATTCGCGCGGACGGCTCTGAGCTGTGGTTTAGCTGGAACCCGCACCGGAAGACCGACCCGGTCGAGGTGTTGTTCGCCGAGCTGACGGAAGACTTTCTTCTGGTGCATACGACCTACCGGGATAATCCGTTTTGCCCGGACGTGATGCGCAAAGAAGCGGCGCGCTTGAAGGCGCTTGATCCAGACGCGTACGACCATATCTGGGACGGCGCGTTCTTCCTCGGCGGCGGCGGCCGCATGTATACGCGATTCGTCGACAAGCCATTCCCCATTGGTAACGTGGACGAATCGGTGAGTGATACCGGCGCGGAATTGCTGGTCGGCCAAGACTTCAACGTCAACCCGATGTCGGTGGTGATTGCGGTCCGTGTCGGCGACGAATGCCACGTCATTGACGCGTTGGAAATTGACAGCTCGGACACGCAGGAAGTTGCGAACGAGCTGCGCACGCGCTACCCCGGCCGCACAATCATCATGTGTCCAGACGCATCGGGCCGTGCGCGGCATAGTAGCGCGCCGGTTGGACAAACCGACTTCACCATCTTGGAACGCGCCGGGTTTGAAGTGCGCGCGCCGTTGGCGAACCCGCTCGTCGTCGATCGCATCAACAACGTGCAAGAGATGTGCTTCGATGGGGAGCGCCGTCGGTTGCGGGTGCATCCGCGCGCGGAATCCTACATCACGGCCATGTCGATGCAGACGTACAAAAAAGACACGAGTCAGCCCGACAAGAAGTCCGGATATGACCATCTCACGGACGCCGGCGGGTACCTCCTCTGGCAAGAGTTCAATGTGCTGGAAGAACAAGCCAGCGTCGGATTCTCTTCAATCAGCTTATGAAAACCTCGACCGACCCGACCCAGCCGAATTATATCCGTCCCGAGGTGGCCGAGATGTTGCCCATGCTGACCACGTTTGACGATGTGTTGTGCGGCACGCCGCGCATTCACGCGCGCGCCGCAACGTACCTCCGCAAGTGGAAACATGAGGATCCCGACGTGTACGCGATCCGGTCCGTGTGCGAGCCGGTCTTTGAAGGACTGAGCCGCACATTGGGTGCGGCGGTGGGCATGTTATTTACCAAGCCGCCCGTGATGGAATGGAACAGCTCAGAGTCGGCGCTCGCGGCCATCCTCGACAACGCCGATATGGCGGGCACCAAGTACACGGTCCTCGCGAAACGGTATGCCGAACTCGCGATGGGGCACGGCCTCGCGATCGGGTTGGTCGACTACACGCCTCGCCCGCGCGATGCGCAGGGCAAGGAATTGGAATCGAACGCGGCGAACGATCAAGACATGCGCCCGAAGTGGTCGCTCTACGCGCGCGCGTCCGCGATCTGCTGGAACGATGAAGCGGTCAACAACCACCAGAAGCTGACGCAACTGACGCTGGCGGAAGAGGCACGCGTGGTGAAAGCGGGTGAGTTCGGCCCATCTATTGCGCAACGCTTCCGCGATCTGCGCTTGATGATTGGTACCGATGGCAAAATGCAGGCCATGTATATCGTGCGTGAGTTGGTGCAATCGAACGTGGCGAGCGGGAAAGACGAGTTCCGCGTCATCGAAAGCGGCGCGTTTCGGAACCGGAACGGAAAGGCCGCAGATTTTTTGCCCGTCGCGATCGCGTACGCGGGCCGGAAGTTGGGCACGATGCAGTCCACGTTGCCGTTCGCGGGCACCTGTTTCGCGAATCTGAGCTACTGGCGCTACGCCACGAACCTGACGTTTAATCGCGAAGTGTGTGGGTTCGAACAGATGACCATCGTTGGCGACCTGCAACCCGGTCCGGGCCACACGGCCGCGAAGCCTGTCGCGGGTCAAATCCAGATCGGCCCGCTGAAGGCGCTGCACTTGAAGATGGGTGGCAGCGCCGCGTGGATTGGACCGAGCGGGAAAGGGCTGGAGCAGTTGGAGAGGGGAAAACACGAAAAGATGGTCGAGATGGACCAACAGGGGCTTGGGTTTCTCGTGCCAGGCAAGAGTGCGCAAATGAGCGCGACCGAAGCCGCGATCGATAACCACGGCAAGCTCGCGACGTTGGGCACGGCGGGCGTTGGGATCAACGATGGGCTGAATCTGTTGTTGGAGATCACGGCGTGGTACGAGGGTATCGAGAAAGTTGATGCGCCGGTCATGACGATCAACACCAAGTTTGATGCGCGTGTGCTGGACGCCACGTCGGCGGGCGCGTTCAGCGCCATGGTGCGGGACAATACGCTGACGCTCGCCACGTTTTTGCAGTTGCTCATTGACGGGGGCGTGCTCCCCGAGGGCTTCAACGTCGGCCGCGAGGTCGAAGCGCTCGCGCTGAATGCGCCGCCGCTGTCGTTGGTGGACCCGGCGCCTTCGGTGGCAGCGACGCCGCGGTGAACAGTGTGGTGCGCCCGCTGCTGTGTGTCTCACTCTTGGACACCTCGCCCGCGGACGTGACCGCGACCGACACGAATACACTCACAATCGCCATGCACGCTGATGGATTGCTGACGTTGAGTGGGCCGATGTCGACTAAGGGCCGCGCCTAAATGGCGTTCTCCGGCATGCCGGACGGGGTCCCGTTCGGTCCCGATTGGCAACTGAAAGCGCTGATCGCGCGGCACGGCTACGGCAATGTGGTGGTCAGTGACGTGGCGACGCTCTTGGAGAGGTTTTACGACGAACTGGCCAACCGGTTGTTGGACAGCGGACTGACGAGCGCAGCCGAGAAAGAACGGCTGGACCAGCTGATGCGGTGGGCTCAGTCACGGCTCGCGGAAGTGCAAGGAACGGCGCGCTTTTCGGTCGGCCAGCAATTGCAACAGTACGGGGCGGCCGAAGCACAGGTGATGCATGCGCAGGCTCAAACGCTGCGCGCGGTATTGGGGGTGCCGGGGCGCGCGCAGTTGATCCAGGCGGCGCGGTTTGCCGATATTGTGGCGACCGTCGACATCGGCGGCATCAAGCTGGGCGCGTGGTGGGAGCGCGATGCGCAGTCGGCGTTGATGCGCGCACGGTCCACCATTCAGTCCGGATTGCTGCAAGGGATGGGCCCGCGTGAAGTGTCGCGGTTGGTGATTGCGCGAGACCCGGGTATCAAAACGCTGTTTCGCACGCAGGTGCATGGCGTCCGCGCGGCGGTGCGCACCGCGATGACGGCGGTGTCCACAGAAGCCGCGACACTCGAGCACCGCGAGATGGCGGACGTGATGCTGGTGGTGCGATGGGAGAGTGTCATCGACGTTCGGACCTCCGATATCTGCGCCGGGCTCGATGGTCGCACGTGGGAGGTCAGTGACACCACGCACCCGAAGCCACCGGCACACGTGAATTGCCGCAGCGCACTCGTCCCTGTCCCCGACCTCTCCGTCATCGGCGTCACCCAAGACACGCTCGGTCGGCGCGTGTCGTATGACGAATGGCTGCGGGCGCAATCGGCCGCGGTACAGAACGACGTGTTGGGCAACGCGAAAGCGGAGCTCTATCGGAAGGGGGACGTCACACTGGCGCAGATGATTGGCACCGATGGACGGCGGGTATCGTTGGACCAACTTATCGCGAGGTTGTCATGATTCCACAGTCAAGGTATTGCCGTGTCTACCCCGGCGTCGCGGCCGTTGAAGGGTTCGGGAATGGGGCGCCGTGCGCGTGTACCCATGCCTGTCGAATAGACGGGTCGATTCTTTCGGCCGAAGGCCTCGCCGCCGAAGACGAGCGGATCGCGGCGACGGTTGCGCCAGACCCCGTTACCCACCCGCCGCACTATCGGCGGGGCAAGGTAGAATGCATTGACGCAATCGAAGCAGCCACAGGGGATGGGTTCCTCCAGTATTGCAAAGGCAACGCGATCAAGTATCTCTGGCGCGCTGGATTGAAAGACGACGCGCTGCAAGACGTGAAGAAGGCGCAATGGTACGTGGCGCGATTGATTGCGGCGCTGGAGGCGGAATCATGAAGGGGCATGGCAACCGCGACACACGCGCCGTGCTCGAATGCGGTATCGTGCGACAGATGCTGCGCGCGGGGACGATCCGGCGTGGCCGCGTGTATTTCGCGCAGTGTACCGCGCGTGGCTTCGCGTTGGTGGTGACGGTGTGGCGCGCACGGCGGAAGCCATGAGCACCTACATCGGCGGTCCCTGCTGCGGCGATTTGATTACCAAACATCAGGCGTTGCCATTAACCACTGGCGATTACGCCGTCGCCAATCCGTTGGTCGATGCCGTCCGCATCAGGGCCACCTTCGTGTATCGCCCCGTGCTCGGCGGATTGCAATTCGTCGAGCGGATCGCGTCGACCGAATGGAAGGCGGACGGCCCATGACGCGCTCGCTCTGGTATCTGCTCGGGTTTTCGCTGACGTTCCATGCGACCGTGGTGGCTGGCCGGAGCGCGTTCGGAAAAACGCTGGTCGTGTGCGCGCTCTGGCCGGTGGTCTGGGTGATAGCGGTGCTCGAATACGCGTGGGCGAACGGTCGGCGGGGGCGGTGATGACGCTCGCGCAGTGCAAATCCGCCGTCCTGGCCGCGCTCCGGGCGGAAGGGCTGAGCGATGCGCAGATCAAGCGTCTCTCGCCCGTGATCGCACGGTTCGCGGCCGCGTCCGTCAATCTCGATCGCGTAACGCGCAAGCACACGCCGGTCCCGGATTTTTTGTCGGACCTTCTCCGTCCGGGCCGATGAGCGCACTGGAGCGACAGCGCCTTGCCCATCCGGACGTATTCGCGGAGGAGTTCGCGAAAGAGCGGGGGGAGGTACTGTATGGCTGCCTTTGGTGTGTGGCGATGTTCTCCGGGATCGTGGGCGCGGTTGCGTGGGCGGTCTTTGGATGACCCTGACCGACGCACCTCACCTCACCGTGCATTGCAGGGACGGAAGCGTGTGGGCGCTGCCGCTGGCCAGTTACGAGACCATCCGTGATGCATGGGAGCGAGGCCAGCACCATTGGCACGGGCTCAATCTGTACGGTGCGACGGTCGATGTCCTGCTGGCGGACGTGGTGGGGCTCACGCAACATACGGCCGCCAGCTTGGCGATCCCTGTGCGCGACGACCCGCAGGTGAAGGGGTGGTCGTGACGCGCCATTGCGGTACTGTGGCCCCAGTGCCCACAGTTCGTCCGCCCCACCGCCTCGCTCAATGGTACCATACCGTCAGACGCGTAGGCGACACACTCAACTGACCATATGCCGACTTCCAGATACCCCACGAAAGCAGACATCCCCGCGGAACAGGCTGACGAAGCGCTGCAGCTCCAAGACGGGACTTTCGTTGTATTTGAGGATCGGGACACGACCGAGCTTGTCGAGTCAGTCAAAGAAGAGCGGACACGCCGAGAGGCGGCAGAGAAGAATGCCACCAAGGCGGCGCGAGAACTCAAACGCTTGCAGGAGACCTCGAAGAATCCGGACAACGCCGTACCCGACGAGGTCCGAAAGCAGATTGTGCAGCAGGCGATCGACGACTATGTCGACGAGCACAAACCGAAATGGGCCGCCGGTGAATCGGCGCTCATAGAAAACCGTCAACTCAAAGTGCGCACACAGCTGACCGAAATGGCGCTGAGCGAGAAGGGCGGTGTTCGCAAAGAGCGGTTCGGCAAGTTCGAGAAGCTGTACGGGGATGACTTTGACGTGAACGACACGGGCACGCTCATCGTGAAAGGCAAGCCGAATGCGGATGTCCTGAAACAGATTCAATCGTATAAAACGGATTTTCCAGAAGTGTTCGTGGGCAACGGCGGCAGCGGCGGCAACGCACCGGGGAACACCGGTCCGAGCGCTCCGAATACGGGCGCGCCGACGCTCGAGTCGTTGCTCAAAAACCCCGCGTCGGGGTTGGAGTTCGCAAACCAAGGCACGTAACGCGTCACCAATGGTCCCACGGTATCCCGTTCCACGTTGCACCGTTTCGCCGTAGCACCGCACCGCCGTTGTGACCGAGGGATTCGGTCGAGCCCAGCTCCCGAATCCCCTCCCGCAGCGCAATGACGCGCGCGGCTTGAATGGGGAATTCACAAATTCTCTGTTTGAGGTTCCATCATGGCTAGTTCCCTGATCGAAGCGGTGAAAATCGCGCTCGACAACGGCGAAACCAAGCGCGCGTCCATTATCGCGCAGTTCGCGCAGTCCAGTGGGTTTCTGAATGCGTTGACGTTTAAGAACATTCCTGGCGGCGCCTATCGCTACAACAAAGAGGGTGCGTTGCCCGGTGTCGCGTTCCGCGGCATCAATGAGTCGTATACCGAGTCCACGGGCGTTATCAATCCCGAAGTGGAAGCCCTGACGGTGGTTGGTGGTGAACTGGATGTCGACGTGGCCTTGGTCAGGATGTACGGAGCAGGCACGCGCGCGACCCAGGAATCGATCAAGTCCAAGTCGCTTGCCGCGACGATTACCGCCAAGCTGATCAAGGGCGACAGCACGACCAATGGTCGCGAATTTGACGGCCTGCAGGTGCGCTGTACGGGCGCGCAGTTGCAGGACAACGGCGCCTCGTCCGGCGGTGATCCGCTGTCGTTGTTCAAACTCGACACCTTGATCGCGAGTGTGGCTGGCCCGAACCGACAGCTCTGGCTGAGTCGTACGATGAAGCTGCGTCTGACGCAGGCGGCGCGTACGTCCGCGGTGGGCGGGTTTATCAACTTTCAGAAAAACGAATTTGGCCAGCAGATCACGACGTACAACGGCATTCCGCTGATCGAAGCGTACCCGGACAACGACGGCACTGACCCAATCGCGTTTGACGAAGTCGCCGCCGGCGGCGGCACGACCGCGACGTCGATCTACTGCGTCTCTGTCGGCGACGGCTATTTGCAGGGCTTGCAGAACGGCATGATCGAGGTCCGCGACTTGGGCGAAATCGACGCGAAGCCGGTGTTTCGTACCCGCGTGGAGTGGCTCTGCGGCATGGCCGTGGAGAACGGACGCGGGATTGCGCGGTTGCGCTCGATCTCGAACGCCGCGGTTGCCGCCTGACGGTTCGCCGGGCGTTTCGGCGCCCGGCTCCTTTTTTCTCTTCGGAGCATTCTGATGCCACGTAATTCAGTAGGGAGCGTCTTTGACGCGAAGTTGATTATGAAGGCCGCCGGTCTGGTGGCTACGTCCGCACGTGCCGAGATTCTTGATATGGGCGCGGCGCGATTCGATGGCCGCGCGGTGATTGATATCACGGCGTGCGAGGTCGCGAGCGGCGATGAAAAGTATGTCATCATCGCCCAAGGGTCGAACTCTTCGACCTTCGCCAATACCGTGGTGAATCTGGGCGCGCTGCCGCTCGGCGACTCTACGACGTCGCTTGAGACGGCGGACACGGCGGCGACCAGTCGTCGCGAGATCATGTTCAGCAACCAGGTGGACGGCACGATCTATCGGTACGTGTCCCTGTACACGCAGGTCGTCGGTACGATTGCCACGGGCATCAATTTTAGCGCTGTCTTGACGACCAAAGCCTGATGCTCGCCCTGCTCAAGAACGGCATGGTTGCATTGACGGACGCATCCACCGGTCAGCGCATCGAGCGTTGGCCGGTGGATGCGCGCGAACTGTTGGCGGGCGGCGTTTTTACGGCGGCCCCTGACGAGGGCGAGATACTCGCCCCGGCCGCGCTGCTGATTAGCGACACCATCGACAAGCCCGCGAAAGCGATGCCGCCTGCAGCTGTGGTGGCCGCTCCGCTCGCGCGCGGCAAAAAATAAATGCCCACGCTCAACGCAACGGTGAGTGGCGCAAGCGCCAACACTTTAGGCACCCTCGTGGAAGCCAACGCGTATTTCGCGGATACCCCGTTTGCGTCGGGCTGGGCACTCTCGGATACCGCAGACCGTCAGCAGTGTTTGATTCATGCGATGCGCGGATTGGAAGTGTTGGAATGGGCCGGGTATCGCACCGAGACCGACCAGCGGTTGCCGCTCCCGCGTGTGTTTCCGTATCACCCAGACATTGAACCGGATGCGCTGGACGGCACGGCGATCCCTCGCGTGGCGAAAGAGGCCCAGTTCGAGTACGCGTATGCGCTCTGGAAGGCGGGGGTGCGCACGAACGCGAGCGACCCGTTGGCGCAATTCTCCGCGATGACGTTGCCGGGCGGGCTCTCGTTTCAAGTCCGAGACGACTACGCAAAAGATCGCGTCCCCGACGACGTGCTCGCGAAAGTGCGCCCGTTGCTGTTGTCGACCGCGGGCACGCTCTCGCATTCCGGGGGCATGCTGTGAACGCGGTTGCCGCCATCGTTGCGGGCTTGCAGCCGGTCGTGTCGTCCTTGGCGAGCAGCTTCGGTGCTACGGTTTCCGTGTCTCGGCTGACGCAGACCAGCCAAGCGGATGGCTCAACGGCCGACAGTTGGACAAGTGATGTGGCGCTTGTCTCCGTGCCGTGTTTCCTGGTATCGCCGGAAAGCGCAAGGCGCAAACACGTGTTCGGCATCAGTGCGCGGACCACGCTGGTGGTGTTGATCCCGGCGCGTGCGTCGGGATTGGTGACCATTGCGCAAGGCGACGGGCTGACCGTCACCGCGGGCCCGTATAGCGGCCGCGTATTCGTGGCCGAGACCGTGGGCATGCCGGATGTCGCGGGCGTCACGGTCGCGATTCCGTGCCTCGAAGTCGAGGCGCTCCCATGAGTGCCGCCGCGCAGAAAAGCATGGCCGAGTTTCGTGCAAAAGTGATTGCAAAGGTTCCGTCCGCACTGGATGTGTTGGCGCTCACGCTCAAGTCTCAGATCCAGCACCAGTTGTCGAAGCCTGGCACGGGGCGGTTGTATCGGGTCCGGAATAAACAGCAGCGCGTACTTATTGCGGGCCCGTTGCTCGCCGGACAAACGCGCAACCGGTTTCTGCGCCTCGCCAAAAAGCGCACCACCAATCGGCCGAGCGATTTTCACCGGGCATCGGCGCCCAACAATCCGCCCGCGCCAGACACCAACGCGCTCAAGCGCTCGGCCTACGTCGAGAAAGAGGGCGTGTTCAAGCGGCTGGTGGGCGTCGCGACGAAATATGCGGCCCTGCTCAACTTCGGGACCGCGCGCATCGCGCCTCGCCCGTTTATGCAGCCCGCGTTCGACGAAACCACACGCGTCGCTACCGATACGATGACCAAAGCGTTGATCGTGGGGCCGTTCGTGCAATCCCGTCGGCCGCAGTCGGTGCGCTGATGGCCACCGTGCAGCAGTTCAAAGCAGCCCTGGTCGCGATCCTCGACAGCGATGCCACGCTCCGTACGGTGCTGGGTCGCACGACGAAACTCGCGCTGCCCGCCGGGAACTTGGAAATAGATCCGGCGATCCCGGTGATCGTCTACAAGCTGGCGGGGCAAGATGCCGTCAGCACCACCATCGACTTTCGGTTTGCGTGTGTCGCGCCGCTGCAAGCCACGGCGGACGCCGCGTGTGACCGGCTGGCCTATCTGTTCAATACCGCGGGCGTCACGCTGCAGCTGTTTGCGGCGCGATCCATTGACGCGTGCGGTAACCCGAGTCGTCGGCCTTCGCGAGAAGAGCCCGATCATGATCAGGAATCGCCCAGCACGGCGTGCCGTGCGGATCTCCTGTGTTCGTTCCTTTTCTCTTAGTGGAGTCATCCCATGGGCGCGCTTGATAAAGTGCTGGATAAACCGACGGCCGTGCACATCATGGTCGACCAACTGTCGGGCGCCAGCTCGACGGTCAACGCGGCGATTGCCAAAGGCGCGACCGCGCTGACGATTGCTGCCGCGTCGACGTTCGCCAACGGCGACAACATTCGTCTGGGCTCTGGTGAAACCCAAGAGCTGGCGACGATTGCCTCTGGGGGCGGGACCACGTCGCTGGTCTTGGGCAAGGGCGCCGAATTTGCGCACGCGGTCGGCGAAGCGGTGGTTGAACAGAACAGCATCACGCTCGGGAAAACGGAAGCGGCGGGCTTTACATTCTCCGTGGCCGGCGAATCCGTCGACGTGTTCACCATGGACGCGCGTGCGGCGTACACGGTGCTGTCCGGCTACGGCGACATCAACTGGAATTATCCAACGCCTAACGTGACAGTGGACAACTTCGCGCTGGCGTTTGGGGTGTTGCGTTCGTTGCTCAAGGGCGACGGGACGAACGCGCAACAGACGGGCACCGTCGGGCCGCGCTTGCTGACCAGCGACGGGTCAGAATTCGGCGGCCAGTCGGGACTGAATCTGGTGCTCCCGTTCCAGCGCGTGGACGGGACGTTCGGCGCGCTCCGGTTGTACAACTTGACGATGGACCCGACCTCGTTCTCGGCCTCGTTCGCGCGCGGCGCACTCACCACGCTGCCGGTCAGCGGCATGGCGTCCATGTGGGCGATCGATGATACAAATTCGCTCTGGGCGCCACAGACGACGCTCGCGACGTTCGCCGGCGATAGCGGTGATGTGTTCGACTCGATTTCATCGGTCAATACGGTCACGGCGGGCGCGGCCACGACCACGACGGGCATTGTGGCGGCCGGCGCGTATGTCATCCCGGTGACGTCGGCCACGGGCATTGTGGCGGGCTCGTACGTACAGCTTGGGGTCGGCGACGCGGCCGAGATTCACGAGGTGCAAGCGGTCGCGACGCTGAACTTGAATCTGTACACGAGCGTGCGCGCTGGGCATGCGTCGGGGGTCGCCCTCGTGGCACAAACGCTGGTGCCGAACTTGGGCGTGACGGGCGGGTTCCGCGTCAACGTCGGCGGGTCCTCACAGGTGCTGCGGTCCGAGACGAGCAAGTATTCCTTCGGAAAGAAAATCCTCCAGGCGCCGCTCGAACTGGCGTGGGAGACGAACAACATCACGACCGCGAATGTGATGCTGGCGCTGGGGCTGCCCTCGGGCTCGCTGGTGTCCTCCATTTTGTCGGGCCAAGGGCTGGCCACGGCCGCGTCACAAACGCTCGTCTTCAAAGGCTTCACGAAGTCGGGCGAGACCGTCACCATCGTCGGGTGGCAGGGCGCACCCACGATCAGTCTGACGACCGTGTTCACGCAAGCGGCGGAAGCGAAAATCCAGCTCAGCTTCAAGCCGCGCACGTTCCAGATCTACCAGCGCGCGTGAGCGGCGTGCTAGCGACCCCGCATGACGTCTCGGCGTTATGCGGGGGTTCGTGTGTGTCCGCGCAGGCGGTGCAGCGACTGTGTGAGGAGCTCGAACGCGGATTACTCCACGATCCGGGCTTCGCCGCGTTGCGTGCTGGGAAGTCGCCCGGCAGCGCGAAAAACCCGGGCACGGACGGCGGCGCGTGGCTCTCGTATTATGGCCAGCTCCATCGGCTGCATGCGGGCGGGGTCGTCGCGCCGTCGATGGAGTTGCCGCGGTGGAGTGAGCAAGACGCGCAGGATTTGCAGGCGGCTCTCTACGAAAAGCCGGTGCATGTCCCGATGGCGGACGGCACCACGCGTCCGGTCTATCCGAAGGGCAACTATGCAATGGATCGCGTGTCAATGCTTGACGCAGAATTGCGGTGGGTTGTGCCGCGTCGCGTGGCGATTGAGGCCACGCTCTTGCAGGACGTGGAACCGACGCCCGAGGCCCTTGAAGCGTTGGCGCGATTCCAGGAACACCAGCATAGGCTCGAGCGTGAGTTTCTATGGATTGTCACACATCCTGGCAGCGATGTGCCGTGGCCAGACGACGGACAGCGCGAGCACATGCCCCCCGCGTGGACACGTGTATACGACGGACACGATTTGATTCTGGCGCGCGCCGCCTACATCGAAGTCTCCTATTCGCGACAGCGAGCGATTGTCGCGCGCACGCATGCGTTCGCGGGCGCCGGCGCTGAAACGATGTCCCCCGATGCGTTCGCGGCCATAATGGCCAGTGAAGCGGGTATCCCGACGAGTCAGTTTGCTCATGAATGGTCGCACGGGATGGCATCGGCAACGGCGTTTTACAAATGGGAAAGCTTGCAAAAAGCTGAGGCGAAAGCCAGGGCCGCGGCCTAATGGGCGCGACGCGGCTTGAGGGGCTTTATTACGCACTGGAACTCGATGCCGCATCCTTCGACAAAGAAACGAGGCGTGTCGAGAAAATCGTTGCGGACTTAGGCAAGACTGCGGTGTCGGTGCCCGTCACGGCCGATGCCGGGCCGATTCAGCGCGTGGAGAAGGCGTTCCGTGAACTCGAAGCGGCCCAGCGCAAAAGCACGGGGACGACTGACCAAGGGGCGAAGGCCGCGCAAGCAGCGGCCACGGCGGCGGCGCGCCACGAGCGAGAATTGCAGCGACTGGCGGCGACGGCGATCAAGGAATCGGAGGCGCTCCGCAAGGCCGCCACGGCCGAGCAGTTGCACGCGCAGTCGATGGGCAAGGCCGAGGTCGCGGCGTATCGCATGAACGCGGCGATTGAGGCCAGCCGCGCGACCTTGTCGACATCGGCGCCTGCTAGTCAGCAAGCGGCCACCGGAGTGGCGGGGCTTGCGGCCAGTTTTCGCGGACTTGCGGGCGCCGCCGTGACCTACAAAGCCGTGCAGTACACGCGTGAAGCCATCCAGCTGGCCGACGCCTACACCAACATGCGCTCGCGACTGTCGCTGGTGACGACGGGCACCGAGAACCTCAACGCGGTGCAAGAGAAGCTGTTCGCTGTTTCGCAGAACACGCGGTCGGAGATGGGCGCCAACGTCGCCCTGTACACGTCGCTCGCCCGCTCTACGAAGGCGCTGGGCCTGTCACAAGACCAGCTCGTTTCAATCACGAAAACGGTCGGCCAAGCCTTCCTGATTAGTGGCGCGAGCGCGACCGAAACGAGCGCCGCGGTCCGTCAGTTGGGGCAGGCGTTGGCCTCCGGTGTGCTGCGCGGCGATGAGTTCAACTCGATCGCGGAGAATGCGCCACGCTTACAGCAGGCGGTGGCCGATTCGCTGGGCGTCACCATTGGTGAACTGCGCAAGTACGCGGAAGAGGGCAAGATCACGGCGCAGGTCGTCACGGAAGCGCTGCTCAAAGCGGGCGCCTCCATCGACAGTGAATCGAAAGCGATTGCGTTGACCGTTGGCGGCGCGATGACGCAGGTCAAGAACTCGCTGTTGTTGGCGGTCGGCGAATTCGACAAAGCATCTGGCGCGAGTGCCGCATTGGCGAAAGCCCTGTCCGATTTGACGAAATCGAGCGAGGAAGACGGAAAGAAAATCGCATCGTTTGCGGAGAGCTTCGGCTATCTGACAAAGTTCGTCACAGAATCTGCGAAGGCGCTGCTCGGACATTCCATTACACTGACCGGCGTGTTGCTTCCCGGCCTTGGCCTGTTCCGCAAGGGACAAGACCTCGTGCGCGATGGGTACGCGGGCATGACCAACGCCGCGAACGCGTTTTTCGACGGCCGCAATGGCATCGTTGCGCCGAAGGCGCCGACGCTCTCCGGCTTGTTCGACAATACCGTGTTTACGCCGTTTGGCGAAAAGGGCCGGAGTTCAACGGCCGCTGCCCCGAAAGGGGCGCCAGATCAGTCCGCGATACAATCCGCGGCAAAAGGGGCCGCCGAAGCCGCCAAGGACTTCGACACGGCCGCCAAGAGCATTCGAGACTACGGCGCTGCACTCGGGACGACGAGAGACCCCGTACAGGACGCGATCGCGCGCAACAAGGCTGTGGTCGCGTCACTGGAAGCGCTCATCCCGAAACTGGAGAAAACGAAACAGGCCGCTGCCCGCGACACCGTGAAAACCATCGCAGCGCAATTGGCCGACGATGTGGAGCGGCTGCGCACCGTCAAGCTCGAGGAGTTAACCAAGAAATACGACGAATTCTCCAGCGCGATCAGCCGGAGCGCTACCGGGGAAGTGACGGTCGCGTACAAAAAGCGCATCGACGAACTCCTTGAGATGCGGAAGGCGCTCGCGGGCGCGGGCGCAGCGCAGCAGGTCTGGCAATCAGTACTGGACGAGGCGGAACTCCGGAAAGAACAGCAGGAGCTTGAAGCGCTCACCGACCAGCAGACCGCCTACGAAAGGGCGCTCAAAGTCGTCGGCATTGCGCAGCAACAGAGCAATGCGGAATACGAAGGGCAAACGATTTCCGTCACCCAGTACAAGGCGTCGCTCGCCACGCTCGAGACCACGCAGGCCGCGCTCAAGCTCGTCGTAGAATCCGGGACACTCTCCACCATCGCGCAAGCGAAGGCCGAGGCGCTGCTCGTGGAGTTGATTGGACGGCGGAAGCAGCTGGAAGGCAACCGCGACAAGGGCCCGGCGAAGCCGATCAAGGAAGCGGTTGACCAGTCGTCGCTGTTGGTCGCCGGACTGCTGGCCGCATCCAATGCCGCTGGGGATCTGGCAAACCGGTTGGGCGAGAGCGGCACGAAGCTCGGCCAGTTGGCAAGCGCCGGCATCAAGCTGTCGCAGATTCTGAAGGCCGCGAGTGCGGCGCAAGAAGTCGGGAAATCCACGACCGCGTCAAGTGCACAAAAACTCTCGGCGAAAACCGACGTATTTGCGCTCGTGATCGGTGGCGCGATTGAATTAGCGGGCGCGCTGGATTTGTTTGGCACGAAGGCGGCCGAACGAGCGAAGCAGATGCGCGCAGCCGCCGCGGAGTTTAACCGCGCACTGGACGAGTTCGCGGTTGTGGAGCGCTCGGGATTACAAGAGCAGTTGCGACAGAATTTGAAGAATGCCGATGATCTGGTTGGCAGGGCTGCTGAATCTGTGGGATTCAAGTCCGCCGGCGCGGGCAGCAATTTCCAGTCGCAAAGCGCGGCCGATGTGCAGAAAGAGATTGATGCGCTGCGCGCGGCCGCGGTAAACGCTGCTTCGACGGGCGGCGGCGCGGGAAAGAAGTTGGCCGGATCGCTGAACGCGTTCGCGGACCAGTTGCAGCGCATTGCCGATGAAGTTCTGAAAAATGAGCAAAGGCTTAAGGAGGCCAACGACCAGCGCAACGCCGATGCCACCGACGATCTGCGCGTGCGTTCGTTGATCGCCCAAGGCCGGACCGAGGAAGCCGCGGCGCTGCGCGTGAAGCTGGAGCAAGACCGCGCGATTCTGGAAGCCGCGAAGGACCAAAGCGAATCCGGCAAATCGTACCTCGCCTATTTGCAAAAGGTCCAGAAGGAAGAAACCGCCGCGGCGGACGCCTACCAGCGCGACCCGCTCAAAGAATTCGCGAATCGCGCGAAGCTGTTCGGCATCAGTGGCGCGGACTACCTGGACGGCCTGGTCACCGCGACCACCGCAAAGTTCGGTAAGCTGTTCACGGGCATCGACCTGTCCACGCAGGACGGTATCGACGCACTGAAAGCAACCATTTCCGCGAAGTACGCAGAGTTTTTCGCCGATGGTGTGATCTCAGAGCAGGAACAGTCGGTGCTCGATGCGCTGTTCAATATCTTCTCCACCGCCGCCGACGTCTTTGACTCCCTCGCCGAACGCGTGCAACGCGCGCTGTCCAAAGTCGACGACGACAACGCCATCCTCGGCGGGAACCAGCGCGCGCAATTCGGTCGCACGCTGGACGCGTCGAAAGGCTTTAACGGCGTCCTGGACGACATCCTGGGCTCCGTCGACCTGAGCACCAGCGCGGGCGCGGAGTCGTTCCGTACGAACTTGCAGGGGCTCTACACGAATCTGCTGCAAGATGGCCTGACCGAAGAGGAGACGGTGATCGTCGGCTTGATCAAGGGCCTGCTCTCCGGGCTCGGCAACGCCACGGACGAAGCGCAGCAGGAAGTGGAAGCCAACATCGCCAAGAAGGCGGCCGAGCGTGCACGCAAGCGGCAGAGCGGCAGCAATCTGACCGCCGTGACTGATGCGGAAGGCGCCGAAGCGTTTGCGAACTTCCTAGCATCCCTCGCTCCGGCCATCACGGACTTTTTTGGCGCGGTCGACACCAGTTCGGCTGCTGGCATCACTGATGCGAAGACGCGTCTCGTTGAATTCTTCAAGACGATCGATGGAATGTCGGAGCAAGGGGTGTTCGACAAGTTCGATCTCACGAAAGACGAATTCCTCGACGCCATGCTCGCCATTGACAGCGGTCTCGACGGGCTCGCCAGCACCGCACAGAGTGCCGCTGACGCGATCCTCAACACGGCCGCGCGCTTGTCCGACCTGACGGCCGACGTCGGCAACGAATCATTGCGCCTCACCGGCAACGACCGGCAAGCCGACATCAACGAATCGCAGCAACGCACCAACCAAAAAGTCATTGAGGCGAAAGCGCTGGGTGCATCGCAATCGATCATTGACACGATTGTCGCGAACGGACTGCTGAGTGTCAAATCGATTAACGACCGGTACGACCAGCAAGCCGCCGCCGCCGTGGCGCGTGACCCCGCCGCCGTGGGGGCGGCCGGGTCCCCGTCGACGGAAGACTCCCGCAGCGAGTTCGTGGCGAGCGCCGTCAAAAACATCAGCAGCGTGCAGGCCATCCGCATTGACGGGCTGTTGCAGTCGCAATTGATCGTGCAGCGGCGCATGCTCGACCTGATGCTGGCCGGAGAGGGCCAGCTGCCCACGTTGCGCGTGCCTGCGCTCCCGGCAGGCCTCGGCACGTTTACGGGCCCGGTCACGTTTCAAACGCAGGTGCACATTACGGCCGGCAGCGGCTTCGGGCCCGACATGACCCGCGCGGACCTGGACGCGTTCGGTCGCAAACTCGCGCCAGTGATTTCGCAGGCGATGCGGCAGCGCGCCAGTGGGCTCACGGCGTTGAGTGGGGGGCGGATCTGATGCGCCTCGAGGTGGTGAGCGGGTTCGGTGTTGGCGTGGCGCTGGAGCGCTTGCACGTCATGGCGGCCGAATGCACGCAAGTGCGCCAGGTCGACAATCACGACACGCTTGCCTGTACGATTGCGTGGCCGGCCTCGCTCAGAAACCGCAGCACCGTGCGCCTGACGCGGGACGATGCGCGGGTGTTCGAGTATCGCATCACGTCCCTCGTCGTGGACGAGAGCGGCGCGTGGGCGCGGATTGTCGGCGCGGGGCCGTGGGCGTCCCTTGCCAAAGCGGGGCTGATTCGCGAGGTCGTCGACGGCGTGCCCACGTACGCATTCGCAGCCGAGGGCACGATCTCCGAATTATGCACGACGTATTTCTTGCCCAATCTCGCGGTAGACGGGCTGGAATGGATCGACAGTACGCTCGGCCCGATTGACGTGGACGCCATGTGCACGGTCGACTTCGCGCACTGGAATCGCGCGCAATTGATACAGCGGCTCGTCGAGCAGACTGGCTACGAGCCGTATCTGTATCAGCCGTCTGCGGGCGCGCGCTACCAGCTCGCGTTCGCGGTGCGCCGCGGGAGCGCCGCCACCGCGTTTGTGGTCGCGACCGACCTGAATCTGGTCCGCCACACCAGTGAGCAGGACGATACGGAAATCCTCACCGTCGTCACGCCGTTCGGTGCCGTGGCGGAAGGGGCCGTGGAGCGCGCAACGATCGCGGACACGAGCTGGGAGGTGTCGGTCATTGACAGTGCGTGGGTGACGCTGCGGGACCCCACCGGGTTGGTGGTGCCGATTGTGTTCGATGGGCAGCTGAACGGATTGTTCCTGGAATTCGCGACCAGCACCACGCCGACGCGCCGCGAGATTCTGGCGAGTCGCGTCAGCGATCAGTCGATACAGCTGGCCAGCACGACGTCGCTCAACACCACCGCGTTGCACGTGCGCATCGTCGCCGACGCGTTGGGCACGCCGCTGGTCGCGATGGTGAATCCGGGCGGCATCTTGGCGTACGGCAGCGTCGCAGGCCAAGAGGACGTATCCGGCGGACGGGGGGAGCGGAACTTCGTCCGGAATGCCGCGTTCATCACGGGCGTGCAAGGCTGGACCGCGGGCGCGTCCGGCTGGGTCGAGGCGCACCCGGTGACCGATACCGTGGACCTCACCGGCATGGTGAACGGGGCCGTCTCCGTCAGTGACACGAGTATCGTCGTCGACAATTTTTTGCCGAATGCAATTATTCGGAAGGGCGAGCTGATGACGGGAGTCAGCGCGGCACTCTGCGCCGCGCCCTCCGGGGCGGGCCACACGATCAAGAGCGACGGCAAGGCGACGGTGACGCTGAGCGCCGGATTGGCCTATGCGATTACCGATGGCCAGACACTCTCGATGCGCGGCACGTCCGGTGTCGTGCAATCGGTCACCGTCGACGGGAACCAAGCGGCCGCAGCGATGGCGCTCGACTTGAAATCGTTTGCCACCGTGACGCGCCAGCTTACGAACGGCGACAAAATTCAGTTTGAGTATGGGGGGACGTATAAGGCACGATCCACCCAATACATCAACTATTGGAACTTCTTTGGCGTCCCAACGGTGTTCGGCGATGTGATACAGATCGCTCCGGACGGCCTTGTCGACGCCAACATCGTCCCCTCGACGCCGCCCCTGATCGTGGGCGACGCCGTCACCCTCACGCGATTCTCGGGCGAGACATTCGCCGCCGTCTTGTGGCGGGACTACGACCCCCAAAGCGGCGTGCTGTGCCTCGACATCACGCTGCCCACGGACGCGCTCGTGCGCGTCACGCCGACCGATCCATTTTTCATCACGGTCACCAAAACCGACACCGTTATCAAAACGCTGACCAGCGCGACCGCCCAATTTTCCGAGGCCGGATTGGCTACGGCGACATGGACCGGGGGACTCGCGCAGTCGTACGGCACGGCAGCGGCGCGGTGGATGGACAGCGCCAACGTGCTGGTGGCGTACCTCGTCGTGAGCAGCGGTGCGGGCGCTGGCGCGACCAGCGCGGTCCTCTCGTACCCCACCCGCGCGCGCATCCTGCCGCTCGCGGCATTTGATACAGGCAGCGTGGGCGCGGACCTGTTCTTTTGCAATGCGACCACCACGCTCAACGGCAGCGGCGCGGGCACGATCCCGCTGATGTTTGCAGCGCCAGGGACGCTGAGTGACAACACGGGGCTGCGCGTCTATCGCAATACCCACGGCTGGGCGCTGGACGTGCCGCAGTATCACGTGATGCGCACGGTCAACGGTACCACGTCGGATACGTTTGTGCTCACGATACCGGGCAGCGCCGCGCACACGGCGACGTGCACGGTGGTCGCCTCGCTGTTCGTGCCGATTAGCACGAATTTTTTCAGCAGCAAATCGCCGACGCCGAACATTTACCCGGTGACGCTTGAGGTGCGCGATCCCGTAGGACCGGTGACGTATACCAATACGGTGAACGTCGCGGTCCCCGCGTCGTATCAAACCGACCCACGGCCCGTACCGGTCACATTCACGATGACGCAGCAGGTCCCGGTTACGCAGCACCGCTCGCTAACCGTCAAGCTGTCCGCGGCGGATTCGACGCACGTCAACGCCTTGATCATGCTAATGGTGCATTCCGCCTCTGTCGTGCTCACCACCGAAACGGGCGTGCCGTTCACGCCGACATCTCACGGGACCGTGCTCTGGCAGCGCGGCGCGCGCCGTCTGCAACTGGCGCACATGGTCACGTCGCCGATTGCGGGCACCATCATCGACCTCTCGCAAATCTCCGGAGCTCAGGTCGTTCCGCAGACGGTGGAGCTGGGCCAGTCGGTGTATTTGCGCGTCGTCAACGACACGCAGCGCGCGCTGCGCATCACGTGCGACCCGCGACACGTCGCGGTGCTGGATATCGGGTTTGATCGGGATCGTCCCTTCTTCGAGGAGCTCGTCGCGTAATGGCACTGACCAGCATCGCCATCAACGGCACGCCGATCGAAGAGCTCGGGCTGATCCTGACGCAAGGGCAGCCCTCGGTCTCCGGGCTGAATCGCGTCCGCGATTTCCTCGCGCTGCCCGGACGCGCGGGCGGAGTGCACGCGCCGGTCAGCACCATCGGCGAGCGCGTGCTTCGATTTGAACTCGGCACCAGCCTCCGTCTCACCATGGCCGAGCGCGGGGCACTGCTGGACACCCTGCGCGATCTGTTTGAGGGATTGGTCGAGGTCACGTTCGTGCATTCATCGATGCGCCGCATTCGCGGCATGTGTCGCGTGTTTGAAGGCACGGTCAGCTCGCCGTCTTTCCTGAACGCGTCAGCGACGCTCGTGGTAGAGGTCGCGTGCGCAAACGCTGCGTTTATGGATACCGAGCCCACGCATCTGGTGCTGAGCACGACCCCCGCGCGTGTCTCGGTCGGTACGGTCGGACATGACGGGCGACTCTACGTCACCGGCCCGAACACCACCGCACTGACCATCACCTATCGCAGTATGGCAGGCGTCCAGTGGGGGCAGCTGGCGATTACGCCGAATCTTGCCACCGGCGAACGAATGATTCTCGATCTTGCGTCACAGCAAATCGTGAAGGTGGACAGCGGCGACGCCCGCACTCTGCAGCCGACGTGGGACACGGGCAGCACGTGGTTCCACATCCTTCCGCGCGATGCGAACCGGGAGCTGGGCGTGATGCCGACGCTCGAGGCCTCGGTGTCGACGCTGTACGAATACCGCCGCAACTGGGAGCACTGACATGCCGCTGCCCGCGATCGCGCCGATGCGCGATCAATCCGAACGAACGCGCGTCTCGCGCTGCTTGCTGCACTTTCGCGCGAGTGATGTGGAGGCCGCCGCTGTTGGCGGTCAGCTAGCCGTGTTCAGTCGCGGCATTGTCTCTACGATTGCCGACGCCGCGTTGAACTCGTTCACGCTCGGCTACACGCATCCCGCTTTTGAGACCGTGCCGTGGTTTAGCAGTGTGCAAACCATGTTCTTGCGCATGGGGAGCTCGGATCGCTTTCACTTTGCGGCGCCTTTCCGGCCGCAGCCGTTTGGGTTCTATCACGAGTTTCGCCAAAGCGGAGCGATGGCGTCGGCGGGCGTCACGCTCTGGTCTATCGCCAACGACGCCGCGACGGGCGCACGCTTCCGTGTGTACTCGAATGGGACGGCGTACGTCGTGGAGCACGACAACGGATCGACGGTGCGTGACCGCGCGTTGGGCATCGCGCCGTCCGCTGGCGATTTCGTGATCCAGTGGGGCTACCTCTACGCCGACGGCAGCGTGCAAATATGGCAGGCCGTCAACGGCGCGGCTCCAGTGAAAAGCACGACCATCGCCGCGAGTTCGCTTGCGTCGGCTTGGGGGGCCACGGCACGTGTGCGGCTCTCTGCACTCGGCACGACCGCGGGCGCATCGTCCTTCCATCGCGTGTTTAAGTTGGTGCCCGGTCTGCCTTCTCTCGCCCAATTACAGAGGATGTTGTAATGCCCACGCTTGGTAGCATGGCCGCGCTCGTCAAGGAATACGGCCCCGTGATTATCATCATCGGCACGATTGTCGGGATGACGAGCGGTGCGATGGCGTATCTCCTCAGCTGGGCCGGGAAGCGGAGCGCGCGGTTTGTCAATGACACCGTGCTGCCCGAGGTACAAGCGGCCCGCGCGTCGGTGCAGCAGCTCACCGGCTCCGTCGATTCTTTGTCGAAACGCACGCACGAGAACACGACCGCGATTGAGTCGTTCACGGACAAGCAAGGGAAAATCAACGCGGACCACGCGACCGCGATTGCCGCGATCCGCGGACACTTGGGGGAGCTATGAGCAAGCCAACACTTGTCGATCGCTACGGCCGAAAATTTCTGCTGTCGCTGTTTACGATGATCCTCGGCGCGGGGGTCGCCGTGTTCGGCATGCTGCAAGCGGTGCGCGAGCCCACGGCGGCCGATGCTATTGCGTCGATGGTGGTGGCGCTGTCTGGTATTTTCGCGGTCGCGGCTGGCGGCTTCAACCTGTCGAATGCGTACATCACGGGGAAGACCGGCCCGGAGCAGCGGTCCAGCGTGACGAGTACGACCGAGATCACGCAGGTCGGGCCGACGGGCGGGGCCTCGTAATGGCAAAATTCGGAATCGTCCCGCCAGAAGTCCCCGTGCAGCGCTCGCTCGATGTGTGCGCGCCCGCGTTCGCGGCAGCCGTGCGCGCGATGCTGAAAACGCTGGAAGGCGGCCGCGCTGAGTGGGCGTTTGAGACGCTGCGCACCGAACCGCGGCAAGCGTTCTTGCACGGGTTCGGCCGATTGTATGACGACGGGCGCGGTAAGGTCACGAATGCGCCCACGGCGCTCACGAGTTGGCACGGGTTTGGATTAGCGGTCGATGTCGTGGAGAAGGACGCCACGCCATGGGATGCGCCAGTTTCGTTCTGGAATGAGATCGGGGACGCGGCGGAACGCGGTGGGTTGACGTGGGGCGGTCGCTGGAAGCGCCCACGCACCGACTTGCCGCATGTGCAGTGGGGCCAGTGTCCAGCGTCGCCGACCGAAGCGGACCGCGCCCTGTTTCGCGCGCAGGGAATGCGCGCGGTGTGGCAAAAATACGGGGCGGCCCCATGACCTGGCGCACGCTCCTCGCCCTCCCCCGCTGGGTCTGGCTGTCGCTCGCGGTGGCTGGGGCCGTGTCGCTTGGCGTGGTGCAGGGTCAGCGCTGGCACCAGTCCGCTGTGGCCACAGCCGCCACAGGTGCGGCCGACAGGACCCGCGATTCGGTCAATCTTGCAGCCGTGACTATTCTCGCCGCGGCCAAACATACCAGCGACATCGAGTCGGGCGCGCTGCGGGAAGCCCGCGCGCGGCAGTCGAAAGAATTGCGCGCCCTGCGAGCGGTGATCGCGAGCCGCACGGCCACGGACGCGCTCTCCGCCTCACTGGAGCGCTTGAGCGACTCAGCGAGGGCTGACACCACGGTGGCCGTGTTAGCCACGGCCAGCCAAGCGGTAGCGACCGAGAACGACAGCCTCAAAGTGATGGGCGGCCGACTGATCGCGGAAGTCGCGATCGTGACCGAGCGCGCCGACGCCGTGCATGCGGCCGACACGGCAGCGATTCGCGGCCTCGCTACGGCCGTAGTCGTGGTGCGCGATTCGCTGGCCGTGGAGGTAGCGCGACCGAAGCGGACCTGGAAATCGAATGTGGTGATCAGTGTGATCGGGGCGGGCGCAGGGGTGCTCTTGCATGTGGTGCGCCAATGAATCGCCTGTATCGAGCGGCCCTCTTTATCGCGCACCGAGCCGTGGGCTCGCGCGAGTCCTTCGCAGCATTCGTGGTGGCGCTGCTAGTGTATCTCGCGATGGGCACGACGCGCACGGGCGCCCAGACGGTGCGCATCGACAGCACGCGCGCCGACTCGCTGGTGCTGACGGTAAGAGCCGGCGGCACCACGCACGACAGTGCGCGCGTGGCGTGGAGCTATGGCGCGCGGCGCAGTGTGCGTGTGATACCGGCCAATGCCACGGATACGGTGCGCTGGCCGCGACAGACCGCGCCGGCCGCGAAAGCCGATGCGCTGACGCTGTCGTATACGACGTACCCCAACGCGAAAATCACGCAGCGGCTTATCTCCGCGCGCGTGGTCGTACCGCCTTCTCAGCCGGGACCCACGGGGAGCTGGCGTGTCCCCACACCACCCGCCACGTTCACGGTGCCGTACCCCGTGAGTACACGGCGCGTGATGGTGCCGTCTGGCGCCGACTTGCAAGCGGCGCTCAACGCGGCGCGGTCGGGGGACGAGCTGGTGCTGGCGGACGGCGCCGTGTTCACCGGGAATTTTGTGTTGCCTGTGCAACAGTCGGGTGGGTGGGTGGTGGTGCGATGCGCCACGCCGCCGGCGGTTGGTGTGCGCGTTACCGCGGGCGGCCACGCCGCGATGCTTCAGACGCTGAATACCGATCCCGCCTTGCGCACCGCACCGGGCGCAGCACGCTGGCGCGTGGTGTGTCTGCAGATCGCGCACGCGCCGACGACGGGCCACCAGAACTACGGCATCGTGGTGCTGGGGCGCGGTGATGAGACCACGCTCGCTGCGGTGCCGACAGACATCGTACTCGACCGCGTGCAAATTCGCGGGTCGACGACCGTGGGGAATTCGCGCTGCGTCGCGTTTAATGGGATGCGGCTTGCCTTGATTCACTCGTCCGTGACCGAATGCCACGGCAAAGGGAACGACGCGCAGGGGGTCGGTGGCTGGAATGGGCCGGGCCCGTTCCTGATCGACAACAATCGTATTGAGGCGTCCGGTCAGGGCGTCATGTTCGGGGGCGCCGATCCGCGGATCGCCAACGTCTCGCCGAGCGACATCACGATCACGCGCAATTACATCTACAAGCCGCTGGCGTGGGGGCGTGGCGTCTGGACGGTGAAGGCCGCCTTTGAACTCAAGCACGGCAAGCGAGTGTTGTTCGAGGGCAACGTGATCGAAAATCATTGGGCTGACGCGCAGGTGGGCTATGCCATCCTGTTCCAGACGCTGGCAGACAACAACACAGCGTGGGCGTGGACGACGGTGGCCGACGTCATGGTGACGAACAACGTGATTCGCAACAGCACGTCCGGTGCCAATATTCTGGCGCGCGTGGCCTACAACGGTGGCACGATGCCGACGCATCCGACGTCACGCGTGGTGCTGTTCAACAACGTGTTCGAGAACGTCGGCCGCGATCCATTCAGCGGCGCCGCGGGCGTCGGCGTGCAATTGCTGGCCGACCTGGTGGATGTCACGATTGATCGCAACAGCTTCAGCGGCGGACCTGCACAGAAAGCGGTGTCCTTCGACGGGAAGCCGCAGACGCGCACGACGATCACGGACAACGTCTTTATGACGAGCAGCTACGTCCTGACGGGCAACGCGACGGGCGCGGGCCGCATGACGTTGGATGTATTCATGCCGGGCGGCGTGTTTCTGCGCAACGCCCTGCCCGGTGCGCGACCGCAGGATTACGACGCAGGAGCGATCGGCAATGCAGCCGGCGCGAATCTGCTCGCGATTCAGCAGGCGATTGCGGGCGTGGTGCGCTAATGGCGGCCTATGACGTGATTAACGGGTATGACCCGCTCCGGACCATTGCGCGCGGCGGCTTCACGTTCTCCTACCAGATGCGCATTCCCGCGGGCGCGTCGGTGGCGACCGCGCTGCCGCTGTATTTCTGGCTACACCAGTCCGGCAAGTTCGAAGATGATTTCGCGAACGCGGCGGCCGCCATGACGTCGTATCGCGCCGATGCGTTTGGAGTGCGCACGGACGCGGGAGAGGTCGATGGGTTCGTGGTGTTTTTCGCGATCCCGACCAACTCACTGGCCGCGAAGCTGGCGGCATACACGATTCATCGGGCTATTGTCGAGGCCGAGCAGGCGCGTGGGTTCAATATCGACACCAGACAGATCAACGCATGCGGGTATTCGACGGGCGCGATCATGATGAAACATCTCTGGTACCGCGATCCGAGCTTGTGGAACGCCTGCGCGGGTGTGGACGGGAGTTTCAACTCACCGGACCTGACGGACAATGCGAGCAACAGCATTTACGCGACGCTGCCGGCGGGGATTGCGCTGGCGAATCCCGCGTATGTGCCGAACACGGTGTCTCCGATCCCGGACACGGTGCTGTTCGCGGAAGTCGCGGGCCGCCTGCTGACCACCAACATCGCGTGGATGGAAACGACGTCGAACCGTCCCGAGTTCGATGCGACCGATTGGGGGCGCCGATTAAACGACTACAGCCCGCTTATTACCGCACTCAACGCCGCGTCGCCGGGGGTCGCGCGCGAGTCGGTGGCCAATTCGTCCACGACGATGGACGTGCTGACGACCGACCGGTTTTTCCTGCGCGAGATGAACGACCTTGATCACGGCTCGATTGCGAACGTGCCGTTTAACGCGACACACTGGCCCGCGATCCGCGCGTGGTTCAATGCGCGCGCGTTGCCGGCGCCGAGTGCGGTGGGTCCGACCGCGCGCGGGCGTCGGTTGTCCGGCATGCTCCTGTAGTCGGCTTTTTCTCATCACCACGGATAGGTCCTGATGCCCACGAAAAATCTCACGACGTTCGAGACGCTGGTCACGCCGTCGTTCACCTTTGGATCCGTCGCAAATGGTGCGGGGCGCATCACGGCGGTGATTGTCAACACGACGACGCGCGCGCGGTCGGTGCTGGTGGCGGTGCGCATCACCACGGGGGCGACCGCGCCAACAGCCGGCGCTCCGTATAAGGTCGGATTGGTGCGCCGGTTAGCCGGAAGTCCGGACGTGTCCGACGACGGACTGGGCACGGCGGACGCCGCGGTGGCCACAGAGCCGGTGCAAGTCGAATGGCTCGGGGCGATCTATGCGCGCGCGTCGACGGCAACGCAACTCAACGGAACATTTGTGGCAAACGAGCCCGGACCGCAATACTCGGTGGTGGTCTTCAATAACTCGGGGCAGACGGTCAGCACCACGAACGGCGATCACCTGGTGCAGGTCCTGCCGATCACGGACGAAGGGCAGTAGGATGCTCGCCGCCCGCAATTACTCCGCGACCGCCGTTCACGCGGCGGTCGCAACCGGGATCACCGCGCTCGACCAGACCGCGGCCGCTTTTTCGTGGGGCGCCTGGGTGCGGCAGATCTCGACCGCGGGCAGTACCTATATCTGGGCGCACACCAACGACGCCGCGACACCACGAAACGGGGTGTTCGTTTTTCTGTCTACGCGCGGCGCGATCAATCTCGGCTGTCCCGCATCCGGCGCGTCGTCGGTGTCGTCAATCGACGGGTTGGTCCCGTTTGGCCGGTGGGTGCATGTAGGGGTGATGTACGATGGCGCGGGCGTATTCTTTTATCGAAACGGTAAGCTGCAGCAGCGCGTCGCGTACACGCAGGCACCGGTCGTGTCCGGGACACGCCGCACGGCGGTCGGCAATGACGCGGGCGGTACGTCGCCGCTCCGCTGCGAGGTGTGGGATATTCGCGTATTCCGAGCGCTCGCGTTGGCACACAGTCAAATGGCGACACTGTGCGATCCCACCGCGGTCGTCCCCGCCTGTTCACAGCGCCTGTTTTATGAGCGCAATTGGCGCATGGCCGGGACCGGTGCGGTCACGGTGCCGGACGAATCTGGCAATGGTCGCGACCTGACCAGCGCGAGCACGACCAGCGCGTGCGATGTAGCGAATGCACCGGACTGGCGCCGGATTCTTGCACGACGCGGTCCGTATCGGTTTGCTGGCGCCGTCGCGAGCGCCTCGTCGTACAAGTCGTACCACCTCTACTGGTAATTGCCATGGTTGATACATCCTACGCTGGAGGTGCGACCAGCAAGCCATTTTATTTTCGCGCCGAGACGATTTCTACTAGTCTGCCGTATACCGCGGGGCTGTTTAACACCGCGACCATTGTCGCGCAGTATGTGCGCAACGGCGCGGCGGCCGTCGCGATCACGCTAGTCACACAGACGCCATCAGGCGCGTGGAGCAGCGGCGGGTTCGTGCACGTCGGCGCCGGCGTATACCGGCTGGACGGGCCGGACGCCGCGTTGCTGGCGGGCGTCGATAACGTGACCTTCAAAATCAGTGGGATTGCGGATGTCGCATGGTCCCACTGCACGGTGGAGATTACAGGCAGCGATCCGCGCGCCGCATATTCGGCCGACGTCAATGTCACCAGCATGGCGGCGAACACGGTGACCGCGAGCGCGCTCGCCACCGACGCGGTGACGGAAATCGTCGCGGCCATTTTCGCGCGCGTCTACAATGCGAAAATGGGGTCCCTTACTTTCGAGGAGATCACGGCGCTGATGGCCTGCGTGTCGCTGGCGAAGGCCAGCGGGTTGCCGACATCGCCGGTGTTCCGCAATCTCGCCGACAACGCCAACGCGATCGCCGCCACGACGGACGGGATCGGCAACCGCTCGTCGGTGACGCTCACGGCCGGCAGCGTCCGCTAGCGATGTACGGCGCAGGGTTTGTCGGCGCGGGGTATTTCGGCGTGGGCTATTTCGGCACCGGTGCGGTCGCCGGCGCCGATACCCTCATTTTCGCGCGGCTCGGAGAGCAGCGCTACTCGGGCGCGCTGGTGTCTCCGCGTCATGACACGTCGGCCGTCGTGGACCACCAGGTCGACACGCGGCCCAAAATCAAATTCATTCGCTGAGGTACACCGATGGCGCTCTCCGTCATTCCGACGCTCTACGTGGCGTGCAAATTTTTCATGCCAATAACGTTTAACACCACCGACACGAACGGCGATGAAATCCCGTACACGGTCGTCGGCACGCCCCCGCAATGCTTTTTCGCCACCACGAACGCGCACAACGCGACCACGGCCGACGCGGCGCTGACGTGCACCGTCGCCTACTCCGGCGCAAGCGGCATTTGGGAGGTCTCGATTCCCGCTGCCAATTTGACGTATGCGCTGCTGAACGGACTCTTCACGATGCCTAGCGCGCCGCCGTACCTCATCATGATCGTCCCGGCGAGCTCGCGCGACTTCGCCACCGGCGCGTGGTACGAGAAGCGCGAAGCGCTGGCGGCATGAGCCTGATAGACGAGGGCGGCGCGTGCGGGTAGCGCCGGCGGTGGCACTCACCCGCGCGGAGCTTCAGCACACGGAAGACCGCGAGGACCGGATGCGACAGGCGCGGCCGTGCGGACCGAGTACGTCGGAAACTCTCGCCCGCTGTCCGCATTGTCGCGAATGGAGGACGCACAAGAAAGGGCGATGCCGTCATTGTCGCCAAGTGATTGCGCCCCTCCCCTTGGCGGGGTTGAGACGCGCCGGATGACGCATCGCCCCGGCGGGACCGGCGCGCGCGGCCCGAAGCGGCCATGGACGGACACGGACGTGGCGACGCTCGCACAGCTCAAAAGCGCGCACACGCCCACGGCAGAAGTGGCGCGGCACCTTGGCCGCACGTTCGCCAGCGTGGAACTCAAAGTCACGGCGCTCCGGGCGAGGGGGGCACTGCCGTTAGGGCGGTGTCCAATTCGCGTGCACAGACCGCTGGAAGCCGCCGTCACTGCGAAAGCAGAGGGGCCGCGCACACGCGAATGGTCGGTGGCCGACCGAGGCGAGCGCGCGACGCTCACGCAAATGCTCTTCGAGCCCGTGCGCACGCTCGAAGATTTATGTACCATTTGCGAAGTCAATGCGTTGTTGTGGGAGGTCGTGGGCTTCACGTGCAACGCCTGGGGCGGCGGCACGGTGGCCGAGCCGCGCACGCTGTATCAAGTCAAAGCGGCGTTCAGACGGCGGAGTCAGGCGCCCGTGCACGCACGCCGTGGGCTGATCGATGGGCTCAAGCGGCACATCAAACCGCTGCGCCCGATTTCGCGACACGCCACCGAGAGCGGCTATCTCTACGTCGCCACCATGGGAGAGCCCCACCTGGGGAAAATGGCGTGGGCGCCCGAAACAAGCGAGCATTACGATCTGCACATTGCGCTCGAGCGCGTGCGTCAGTCGCATCGGCATTTGATGCAACGGGCTGCGGGGTTGCGTCCGGAAAAAGTCGCGCTGATCGTGGGCGACGACTTTTTCACGGCCGACAACACGAGCAACACCACGACGGCCGGCACGCCGCAAGAGGTGGATGGGCGCTACCGCAAAGTGTTTCGTGCGGGGGTCTCACTGTTGCGCGAAGTGATTGAAGGATGGCGTGGGATTGCCCCTGTCTCCGTATGGATTAAACCGGGCAATCACGACACCGTGCAAACATGGCACGCCGGCGAAGTGCTGGCCGCGATGTACGCGCTCACGGATGATGTCGAGGTGGTGAACCCGGACCGCTTGCGCCACTATCAGCAATGGGGCTGCTGTTTGATTGGCTTGACGCACGGCGACAAAGAGAAAGACGAGAAATTGCCGATGCTCATGGCGCACGAAGCGAAAGAGGCGTGGGCCGTGACTACCTGCCGCGTCTGGCTGACGGGCCACCTGCACACGCTCAAAGCGAAAACACACCGCGCGGTCGTGCGCCCGCTCACCAGCGATGTCCATGAAGAAGTGGGCGTCACCATCCGGCGCTGCCGCTCGCTGAGTGGCACGGATTCTTGGCATCATCAGCTCGGGTACGTCGGGAATTTGAAAGGGGCCGAGGGATTTGCGTTCCATCGCGCGTACGGAGAGACGGATATTCACACCGCGCTGGTGGCGGCGTGATGGCTCCTCGCAAATACCCGACGCTGCCGAAAGAAGCCATGGCGCCCGGTGGCCCGGTCACGGTCATCCGGCGCACGCCGCTGATGGAGCGCGGCGTAGAGGCGTGGGGGCTGTGGGAAGAGCACACCCGCACGATTACCGTAGACTCGACATGCACCCCACGGCACGCGTGGAAGATATATTATCATGAGCTCGCGCATGTGGCGCTCGACGATTCCGGCCTGAGCAACGGCATTCAGGACGACCTGGTCGAAGCCCTGTGTGATGCGCTCTCCGTCGCCCGGATGCGCGAAAAGTTTGGATAATGACCCCCGCTGTTTTCTCTCGCCCACCACCCATGAAACGACAAACCGTCGCCCAATTACGTGCCGAGCTGCTGCCCATGATTCAGTCGGTCGCGGACCACGTACGGAAGCTGCCCAACGGCACCCTCCAATTTCCGAACGCGCCAACCGGCGCGGCCGATACCGGGACGCTGCCGCCTCAGATGATGCCGGACGTACCGGCCGACTGGACCATAGGGCGCCAGGTGCTGCGGCGCGGGCTGTCGGCCGACCAGTCTACGCCGATCCTCGGTCGCTCGGCGACGCTGATCTCCGTGGAGATGGCGGACGGAGACGAGCGCAAAACAATCTGGGCGCCGTGGAGTCTGTTCGATCTCGTTACGCCTGCGCCCGGGTGACGCCGTGCGGGTCGCGGTGGCTCTGGAGTACGCCGCGAGCCGACTGGTCGTACCGACCTGACCTGACCGCGCTGGTCCAATCCGAAATAACCGCTAGTATTAGAGAGTCGCCCCCGACGGGTGTATCTAGCACTACGTCGGAGCTGGCCACATCAACACGGGAAGGTGTTTCGGTGGTTGACGGGAATGGTAATCAGCGAATGGTCTACGTGGTGTCGCACGCTTGCGACTATAACGCCCTGTCGGATACGACCTCTGTCAGAACAATGACGCTCGCCATTGAGCGCGGTACCGTCATGACGCTCCCCACTCTGGACGGCGACCGCCTACAGCGCGTCACGCGCGCGAATGCGCACACGATCACCGTGCGCGACTTGCACAAACACCGCGCCGTCGAATGGCTCCGCGCTCAGTACGAAAACTCGGTGCAGTGGCCGATGCGTGATGCCGTGGTGTATATGCGCCGTTTTTTGGCGAATCCATGACCGCCCGCCAAGCCCGCCGCGCGAAGCGGCGGAAGGCCAGCATCCAGGAATCACGCGGCCTGCTGATGGTCGGCAATCGGACGCCGGGCAAGTCCGAACGAGCCAGACGCTACACGCGCGAATGGCAGCGGACCAATCCGGGTGGTATCGTGATGGTGTACCAAGGGGACCGGGAAACGCGTGCATTAGCAATAATGCATATGCACGCGCGGGTATTACCTCAAGTGTTGTGCCCTACAGGGGGCAGATTTTTGAGCGTAGAAGGAGCGTAGCGGCGCCGCTTTTTGCGTTACACGGGTTCGCGCTGGAGCAGCACAAGGACCCGCTTCGCTTCTATTGTCCGCATTTTTGCAATAACCGCCCCTTTTGCGGTCTGTATTTTCAGGTACGGATTTTCCATGGGGGCGCCCGTGCGCGGGTGCATCACGATCGCCCCGTGTTGCGCGACATTGCGGGACGCCTCCTCGTACACGCCGAGCGCGTCGGCAAACACTTTGAGCGCGATCGCGGACGCGTGGAGGTTGTCTTTTTGCAGCTCCGCCAGAATGTCTATTTTGCCCATACTTTCGCCCCCGAAAACATGGCGAGTTGCTCGGGCGCGAAGGCGTTCGCGACTTTGCTGGCCTTGTAGACGTCTTCCCCGCTCACGGAGTGCGGGAGGATCGGCAGCTCGCCCTCGATGCGTTTCACCAGATCGAAATCGGCGCCACCTTCGGTCAGGTCGAATTGTTCGAATCGCGGATTAAAATTGAGGTTCATCGAGCCACGCAACAGTAACCGGAATCGTTCGTTTTCAATCGTGGCGATTTTCGAGTGATTCACGACGTAGCGCACGGAGTCGGGTCCGAAATTTTCTTGCCACTGTTTGATGATTTCGTTTTTGCGCACCCTGCGCACCCCGTGATCAATGACGAGCGTGCCGCCGGTCAGCCGGCCATCGTTCTGCAGCCGCTCCATGCACTCGATTTCATATTCCGCGATGGTCCAGGTCCAGAGCGAGACGTGCGCCGGCCCCGTTTGGTCGAGGCAGGCGAGAATAGCGTCGATCATGGAGAATTGGCCGCGCGTGATCGCAAATAGCGAGGCGCCCGGTTCAATCGTGCCGATGCATTCCGCAGCGGTCTGAAAACTTTCGACGGCGCGTTGTCGGCGCGTGGTAATGGCTGATGGGACGCCCACGGCTCAGCCCTCTCCGGAGGCGATGTGGAGATCCGACTCCGTCCCGTGAAAATCCGCGATCAGCGCGCCGGACTTGTCGTAAATGCCAACCCGCACAATGCCGTTTGCGTACCGATGCAATGCACGGCGCGTGCCTTCGTGGCGCGCGATAATTTCCGCGAGTGTTTTTGCGTGTGCGTAGCCGTCGCCCGTGATCGCCAGTAGGGTGTTTGCGCGTTCGATCGCTTGGATGACGATCGCTTGGTTGACGGTGAGTTTCGTGGTCTGTGTCATTTGCTATCTCCGGGCGAAGCCCTGTGAGTGGTGGTGTGGAGCCGGTTGCCCCACACCAGAAGTATACACCAGCGGCATGTATTCCGCAATGGGGGAATCGTAAATACATATGCACGAACCGCGTGCATAGCGGCTTCGCTAGCGCGCGACGCGGACGGTAATCGTGGTATCGGTCACGTCGACGGACGCCACGCGCGCGACCCAGGCCGCTTGATCCGCGGGCATCGGTCGGCCGCCGAGCCAATCGCGCAGGGATCGCTCATTTCGGCCCATCACTCGCCGCGCGAATTCGCGGAGCGAGAGGCCGGATTGCAGGTGGAGGGCCGAGAGCTGGGCGCGGGGGTCGGTCACGCGCCGGTCGTCAACGCTCGGACCAGCGCGATTAGTGCGCCACTCCCAATCGACTCGGCGTCGCTTGCGCTCATCGCTGCCACGTCCGCGATATCGTAAGCGGCCATCCAATCCTCGACCTCGACCCACCCGTCATCCTCGGTCTCATCGCCGTCCCACTCGCGCAGATCAAGCGTGGGCTTGAGCGCCTCGCGCACGTCGTACGCCAACTGCGCACTTTGACCGTTGTAGCTGTGTTGGTACTGGCGGCCCACGGCGTCCGTTAACTGCAGCACAATGATGCCGTTGTCCATGTCGATAATGCAATTGGAGCCCATCGCCTAGGCCTCGCTCGCCGTGCAGTCGCCGTAACAGTACGAGTCGCAGCGGTCGCACCAGCCGATCGCTGTAGGTGGGACCGTGGCCGGAACCTCGAGCGGCACGGCGCGCGGCGCGGCGCCGAATTTACCGTGCGGGCGGGCCTCGGCGACCAAATCGCCTGCGCTGGCCATGATATCCGCGTTTGCGGCGCAGGTGCAACGGCCGCCCATCACGATCAGCTGCGGACAGCCAGTCCGGTGCGCATCAAAGAGGGCGCCCACCGTTGGGATGTGTCCGCCAACCGGCAATACCGCTCGGTACTGCGTGTTCACGACCACCCGGCGCTCGCCCGGCAGGACCGCGACTGTCTCGTTGTACTGCCCATTGGTCGGGTGCTCATACCGTAGTGCAATCACTGGTCGTCTCCGGGCGGTGCCCTGTGAGGGGTGGTGTAGGGTCATTTGCCCCACACCAGAAGTATACATCGGTGGCATGTATTCCGCAATGGGGGAATCGTAAATATTTCGGAAATGTTTGGACCCGGTGGCTCTGGAGTACGCCGCGAGCCGACTGGTCGTACCGACCTGACCGGGAAACGCGTGCATTAGCAATAATGCATATGCACGCGCGGGTTGCATAGCTATCTTTGCGGCGCCCCTTGCTATTAGCGGCGTACGCGCCTACATTACCTCAAGTCAAGCAGCGCACCGCTGCCGACGCCACCCTCAAGGCCGCACCGGCCGGAGACGACAAATGCAAGAGCCAATCGCCCAGATTTTCGTCAGCAGCCACGACGCTGCGAATCTTACCAGCCTCACCAATGACGCCGCGGCGTCGCGCTACGTCGCAGCCCTACAGGCGGCCTACCCTGACGCCGAGCTGCACATTGTCAGCGGCTCGCTGAACAGTGTGTCGGCCCGGCTGGCGGACGGGTCCCCAGTAGATGACCAGCGAATCGTCGAATTGCGTGAAATCGTCGGACGTGTGTGGATGCAGCTTGCGATCGACTACCCGTGGTCGGACGAAGAAGACGAGGAAGACGAGGAAGACGAAGAAGACGAAGAGGACGAGAAGGCGCCCGCCCTGACGTTCTACGCGCTCGGCGAATCACAGATACTGACCGCGACCCACACCGTGCACAACAGCAACGGCGCGATCACCAAGGGCGAGCAGGTGTTTTTCCGCCTCGACGCAGGCGTCTATGTGCTCGCCTACGCCGAGAGTGGTGAGCCGACGAACGGCAGCGAGTACGTCACGTTTTCGACGCGGGCCGACGCGGAGCAGTTCGCAACCCGTGCCGGGCTCGTGGCGCGCGTGGCCACCGTCATCGACTACGACACGGGCCGCGTCCTGCCGGGCACGTGCAGCGCTACGCTGGCGGACGAAAGTAAGGCCGCCGCGCCGACCGGAGCCGTCCCCGCCTACCGTGACGGCGAGGGCACGTGGCGGTATGTCTCGCCGCAAGACGTCGCGTCCGATCGCGCCAGCGGCTACGACGTCGTGACCGTGTGGGTGTCGACGGCCGCCACGTGACCGACTCGGAATTGCACCGCTCCCTCCTCCAGCTCGTCGCCGGGAAATCCCCGGCGGCTCTGGACGGCGCGCTCAAGGCGATGCGCGCGATTGAGGCCGGGTCGCCGATTGTCGCTCAGCGTGTGGCCCGCGTAGCCGCGCAGGCCCTGCGGGACTCGCAGGCCGAGTGGAGCGACGCCGAGCGCGAGGTGCTGGCCGAGGCAGCCGCTGGCGGCCCGCGCCCCGCCGTGTGGCCGGAGACGCACCAGCGCTTGACCGAGCTATTGGCCGCGGCAGGCATCGGCAAAAATGCGCTCGCCGATTACCTCGGGATCGGGCAGCGCTCGCTCCGGGACTGGCTGCCGGGGCCGGAGGGGGTACCGGCCGAGATCCCCGCCAGTCGGGTGGAGCAGGTCGCCCGCGTGGTCCGGCTGGACGTCGCGGATGGCGAACGGACGCTCGCGCTCGCACCGGACGAAATCGCGGTGGTGATGCGGCGCCGAGTGGACGGGCGCGAGCGTGTCGAGTAGGCGCGCAGGTATTTTCGGGTGAGGCCTTGACAGCGAATGCCCTACCCGTTAGATATATGGTGTCAGGGCAATCCAGCCCGGCACGGACGGAGACGACAATGACCGCGACGACAGAGATCCTCTCGCTCCAGCGCAGGATGAGCGCAGGCAATTTTACCGACGTAGAAGAGTGTCACGTGGCCGCGTACTTGGGCTGCGCCGTCCGTGAGAGCGCGCGGGTCTTCGCGTTGCTGGGTATCCCGGCACAGGGGCAGCCGACTGGCCCGGCGTGGGGCCTAGACGAGGTGATCGCCGCACTGGTGGCCGGGCGGCAGGTGCAGACCGGGACAGATTGGAATCAAATGATTCGACTGGCACCCGCCGTGTGTCCGCCTCGCCCGGTTACGCCCGCGCCGCGGTTCACGTGCCCACGCTGTGGCGATCACCGCGACACGACCTTGCGCGGCCACTGCGACGATTGCGAGGCGTAGGTCATGACCCACGTGACTGACGCCGAATTAATCCGACAGGCCATCTCCCACAGTGGCCTGTCGGCGCGGCGATGGGCCGCTCTGGTGCGCGTCAACGAGCGCACGGTGCGCCGGTGGCTGGCGGGCGCGAGCGAGATTCGGGACGCGCAACTGCGGGCGCTGGTGGAGCGGTTGGCGGGGATGAGCTGACACCCGCGTGACGCCCCGCCCTATCGTGCGGGATGCCCTAGGTGACTGCGCCTCACGTCCCGGCCACAGTCGGGCACTTGAGAAGCGCCATCACCGCCCCATACACCAAATGGCTTCACCGACCGCTGTCTCCCTTCACCGTCAGTTTCCTTCGCCGAAAATTGATTTTGGCGACTACTGCCGCGGACTGCGCCTTTTGCGTCTTGAAGAATGGTGCCTCAGCACTCGTTGCTGTCTCGTACGAAATTACGACAGCTTCCTGCTCGGTGTCGCCGGCGAGATTGCCCATGAGCGCTTTACCAAAGCCCCCGACGTCCTTGACCTGCGAGCTCGAATTGACCGACGTAATGCCGCGCAGCGCGATGTAAAGCAGTGGCGGCCCCTTGAACGGCGGCTTGCCCTTCGTCGGGTAGCACCCACCGTTTTCGCATTCGTGGAAGGCCACAGACGAGTCGGTTATGACAATCGCGCCCAGCTTCTTTTTCGTGAGCCCGACATCCCCGCCTTGGTATTCGATCCCGCGAAACGCTTCCCAACCATCGCCGACAACCGCGACCGACAGCGGCTGCGTGTTCGCACAGATCGGTGAAAGCGCGAGTGCCACTGCCAGTACAATTGATCCCCGTTTCACAATGCTTGACCTCGGTTGAAATTGTTATTGCGCTGACACTGCGCTGACACTTATTGCCAACGGCGTGCGGTGGTTGCCAACGGCGTGCGCTGTCACGCGTGCGGCCCGTTGCGCGCCGCCGAGACGCGCGGGTAGTGTGATAAACCACACCGAAAAATGCCGAAGGGAATCCGAACCTTTCGCCACGCCCTTTGGTGCTCGACGCCGAGCATTTGCGTGCCATGCCTGCCCCGGCCTTCGTATAGCTATCGTGCCCTTCACCGCCGCCCCTGCCCTTGCGCCTTCTGTCGTTGCCCTCGCCGTGGACCTCTTTGGGGAGTGGGCCAGCGAGCCTGGCGTGCACCGCCTCCCACCGGACGCGGATGGAATGGTGTGGTTCTGCGTCGTGGGCGACCACCGGACCGCGCAGTGCTTAAGCGCCCTTCCGGTCGCCTTGGCTGGTCAATCGGCCGTGGACGACTTCTGGCGGTGGCGTGGCGTGGTGAATCCATCAAGCCCGCGCGCCCTGTTTCTTGTCCGGTGAGACCACCCCGGGGATAACGGCGGGCCGTTTTTGTGTAGAGGGGGTGGTGGCTATGGGTTGGGGACGCGCGGCCAGTGACCCCAAACCGTCAATAATGCGTTGCTGGGAGACTCGCGCACTCTCCAGCATGTCGCGAACTGCAATCGCGTAGCCGCGCAACTCAGACGCAGACAGCGCGGCCCCCGCTTGCCGGTCTCCGTGGCGCAGCCATTCGGATGTCACGCCCAGCGCACCAGCAAGCGCGTCCAAGTTGTCGCCCTCGGCGACGAACTTGCCCGCTCGCCATTCGGAAATCGTCCCCGGGACTACGCCAACGAGAGGCGCAAGGACCTTCCCTTGCATGCCTTTCCGCCGCATGGCGCCCCGCAACCGCTCCGCAAACTCTCGATTTTCTGGCGGTTCCATGAGAAACACGAATGTTGGCCCTTGACAGCCGAATAATTCGGCTGCATTATCAGCGCACGAACGAAACGCGCACGTTTTGCGCACGACTCGCCACAAAGAAACCATGCGAAACCGCCGAGCGGAAGACCTGCACGAAAGCGAATGGATCCGGCCGACGACGGCTGGTCGCATGCTCGGCCGGGTGCACCGGAACACGATCCTGCAACGCGCCGCCAGGGGGCTGTACCGGCTCAAGGTCATCGACGGGACCAGCTATGTGTCTCGAGCGGACGTGGAGAGAGCCGCCAAAGCGCTGCGACGGGAGCGGGTCGCCTAAGCGTGACCGTGCTAAGCAGGGCAAGAGAAACGGCATGCCCGCGAATATGGGCCCGCTCGAAGGGCCCGCACTACCCCCGCGGAGCGCGCGGAGGGGCACGACTATACACAGGGGCCGTACTGCGGCCAAGGAGATTCGGATGAGCACCAACCCGGAAGTAGCACAAGCACAGACCATCACGATCAAAGCACCTAATCTGCGGCTGGTCGCGGTGCGCATCACCGGAAAGACGCCGTACATGCAGCATCGGTTTTCCAAGAAGGGCGAGTACATGGCGAAGCAGCAAGAGGGCAGCACGGGTCGCGGAAAGAAGCAGCACGCCGCGCGGAATTACCCGCAAGATTTCGCGGACGCGCAGCACGTGGGGTCTAATGGGCGCTGTGGCATTCCGGCGCCCGCGTTTCGCGCCGCGATGATCTCTGCGTGCCGGTTGGTGGGCTTCCAGATGACGAAAGCCAAGCTCTCTGTCTTCGTGGAGAACGACGATTATTGCGTGAAAGACGGGACGCCGCTCGTGCATCTGATTGCGCCCGACCCCGAGATGTCCACGATGGTGGTCCGGAACGCAACCGGCGTGATCGATATTCGCGCGCGTCCGCTGTGGCGCAAGTGGGGCGCGGATGTGCGCTTGACGTACGACGCCGACCAATTCACGGCGACCGATGTAATCAACCTGCTAATGCGCGCAGGGGCGCAGGTGGGCATCGGCGAAGGGCGCCCGGACAGCAAGCAATCGGCGGGGATGGGGTACGGCATGTTTTTCGTTGAGCAGGAACAGGCGGCGTGACGTATCCTCTGACGCCCCTGCGGCGCGCGGAGCTGGACGCGCTGGTCCAGCGGAGCGGCGACTCCGTGACGCCAGCCGCCATTGTGGAGTTCGCGTCCGACCCCGCGACCGCCCTGCACGGCCTGTTCGAGTGGGACGACGAGAAGGCCGGGCCGAAGTACCGCGAGCAGCAAGCGCAGGCGTATCTCCGGCTCGTGGTGCGCGTGATCCCGGTGGACGGACAGGACCGGGCAGTGCGCGCGTATGTGTCGCTGTCCTCAGACCGTGGCACGAATATCTACCGTCCGATTCTGACGGTGCTGTCTGATCAGACCAAGCGCGCCGAACTGGTCGAGGACGCGCTGCGGGGATTGCAGGCACTGCGCACAAAGTACGGGCACTTGCAGGAGCTGGCGCAGGTGTGGAACGCGGCCGAATCCCTCGGCCGGCTTGCGGCCTGAGACTCGGCAGGCGTGGCGTGGCGTGGCAAGGCACGGCTCGGCAGGCCCGGCGTGGCTAGGCAGGCTCGGCGTGGCGCGGCAGGGCTCGGCAGGGCCCGGCGCGGCACGGCACGGCAGGCGAGGCGGGGCTAGGCATGGCGCGGCTAGGCTAGGCACGGCAGGCGCGGCTTGGCGGGGCTTGGCTTGGCGCGGCGAGGCGAGGCAAGGCAGGCGAGGCATGGGCACCAATAAGCAAGG